>Ga0315312_1000576_pt1 | contig 39811 bp, 32 predicted proteins | sample TDP7_MG_FD_203629 | JGI IMG/M metagenome (GOLD analysis project Ga0315312, IMG submission 203629) | Freshwater sediment microbial communities from Lake Towuti, South Sulawesi, Indonesia - TDP7 | ecosystem: Environmental > Aquatic > Freshwater > Lake > Sediment | place: Indonesia: South Sulawesi... | reverse complement strand
GTTGACCCTGGCGTGGGCACAGAAAGAAAAGCATTGGCAGTTAAGACCAATAATTATTTTTTCGTTGCGCCGGATAACGGCTTACTCTGGGAAACACTCAAAAGGCAGAAAATAGTTGACATAAGGCTGATTCCCATCCCGCAAGAAGCCAGCAGAACATTTCATGGCAGAGATGTATTTGCCAAAGCCGCTGCAAATATCAATAAAGGTAACTTCGATTGTCTCGGAGACAAGATAATAGAGATAGAAAAATTGGAGCTTTATCGAAGCGAAGGAGAAGGAATAGTTGTTAGAATCGATAGATTTGGGAATGTGATAACCAATTTGTCTAAACAGGCAGACAAGAATAAATATTCTGTGGAAATAAATGACAAAAAATTCACGCTTAAGTTTTGTCCAACTTATTCTGCCGCAAAAAATAACGAGTTATTTTTGATAGAGGATTCAAGCAATACATTAGAGATTAGCTTAAAAAATGGAAATGCTAATGACAAATTGCGCGCAAAAACAGGCGACAGGATAAAAATATCGTAGGAAAGATTGAACCACGGATTTCACGGATTGACACGGATTTATTTTTATATTTAGCCCCGCAATCCTTCGACCATACTCAGGACAGGTTCATTGCGGGGTTTTTTAATCTTAAAAAAGACAACGTTTAGCGAGTGGGTAATTTTTCGGTTATCAGGTCATCAGAAAATCAGGTATATTAACGACAATAATCCGTAGGGTGTGCGCCGCACACCAAAATTATTCTCACAGATTTCTTTGCACTGTTTACAGCCATTCGTAGGTGGCTGTCCCTAATATTCCGTTGAAAAGAAACGTGGTTAGGGTTAGTTGTGCCCTGGCCGGTACCCGGTCGATGCCGCTATTATTACGGAGCGGACCAGCGCAGGTTGCCGTTCTCGTCAAACAAGTTCAGGAACGGCATTCTGTTATCGAAAATACACAGAGCGGCGCGAATCTTGCCGTTCTCGTCAGACAAGTCGAGGCGCGACTTGTTCTGGAAAATACCCAGACCGGCGCGGGTCTTTCCGTTCTCGTCAAAGAAGGTCAGGAGCGGTCCGTTCTCGATAATACCCAGACTAGCGCGGGGCTTGCCGTTTTCGTCACACAATGTCAGGCACGGCTCGTCCTTGACAAAACCCAGACTGGCGCGGGGCTTGCCGTTCCTGTCGCGCAAGCGCAGGCCCGGCCCGTTCTCGGCAATACCCAGAGCGGCGCGGAGCTTGCCGTCCCTGTCATATAAGTCCAAGTATGGCTCATCCTCGAAAATACTCAGACCGGCGCGGAGCTTTCCGTTCTCGTCAACGGCATAAAAGGCCCTGGCCTTTATGACATCCTTTTGGTTGGCCATGCCTGTAACAAATGCCAGTGCTGCCAGAACCATAACAGCCAGCAATAGGCGATTACGCCGCTTCGCACGGGCCAGTTCCATTTCCAGCTTTTCCAGTCGTTCCTCAGTGGTCATTTGAGATATACTTGCCATAAATCACCTTGCCTTTCTTAAGGGTTTATTAGTGCCATTGTCCACTGTCCACAGACTTTAACTCGTGCTATGTAGCGAGCTTCCGGCCTTCGCATCTGCTTCGGAGAAGCAGGAAGTTCTAAGAGTAGCATAATTCGCTGTCCGTGTTATCCTGAGCGATAGTTAGTCAGAGAACACAATATTAAATTTTGATACTACCAAAATAATCCTTCATAGCCATCCGATGGATAGGGACCAAAATAAATTGTTGAAGATACTTTTATTTCTTCAGGTAGATTGTTTCCTTTACGGTTGCCACATGATTCACAGAGAGGTTGAAGATTTCTAAATGCAGCATCACCACCGGCAGTTTTTGGGAGAATGTGATCTATGTGTAGATAATTTTCTCCTGAATTACAACCGAAACATTTATTGTCGTATAATTTTATGATCTGTTCTCGCAGTCGTTGAGATGGTTTTTTTCGTTGAGGCGTTTCAAGTGGAATGCCATAGTGTTCCTCGAGATGATATGACACAACATATATTTCACTATTCATCCAAGGTCTAAGTTCACACAAACACATTTTACAAAAGAAACAAAAGTCAGGGTTTTCACGCAAAGTGTGTTTAGTTTGCTGAAGTACACTTTGACCAACATTCAACAATAAATCAAGTTCCCAAGATTCCGGAACGATGTCAGGAATCTCATTACCTGCGAATGGATCTGATAAAGCACATTTTGCGCAACAAGGAGCAATCAACCAAAGGTCCATAATTTGCAGGAAATTGCAGCAAAGACGACGCTGCTGAACATAGAAACGGTAACACTCAGATTTGACCCAAAGGTTGTCTTCATGGCGCTCTCGCTCATTTTGAATGTGGGGGACTATTAGCATATGCTCATATTATCATTGTGTGTATACTCGGCTAACATTCAAATCAGCGGTTATGCCGAGCGTTAACACAGTCCTCGCGCAGCCGGTTTAATTTTAGCCTGCTCTGCGTAGCCTAAAGCGAAGCACGGGTCGCTTGTATATCGTATAGCGTATTGCGTACCCTTTAAACCGGCACCATTCTTCTATGGACATTAAAAGCCCTGCCCACAGGTGGCAGGGCTAAACATCGACTTTCTTCTGTCTTCCGTCTTCTGTCGCTCTGCGTTTCTCATTTGGATTCTGCAATAAATTCTGGCCGTCGCTGTTCCGGCGATGACTAAACGAAAAACAAAAGATATTATGGTCAGGATTGTCGGAAAAAGCAAGAAAATTTCGTTGTTCGTCGCTCGTGAAGCGTATAGCGTACAGCGTATAGCGTTCAGCAATTCTGTCTTCTGTCTTCCGTATTCTCTGTGCCCTCCTTCGACCCATCGGCTGCGCTCAGGGCAGGCTTTTTTTGCTCAGGGTGGTGAGCCTGTCGAACCACTTCGGGCTCAAGATGCTTTGTCAATCAGACGGCCATTGATATATTTGTGCAAGATGCTGGATATCAGAGTCTGGTAGGGTAAGCCTTCTTCCATTGCCTTTTTCTGGAAACAAATAAGGTCCTTTTGCGACATTCGAATATTCACACGTTTGTCCTTGCGAACCGTCTCACGGGCATAATCCTTAAAACGGCGAATCTGCTTCTTAACGCCGCGTACACTTCGCCACTCGCCCTTTTCTACAGATCGTAGGATTTCTTTTTCTTCTTTACTGAGTTTCATTTTTTTCACCTTCAAGATATTTTTTAGTCATCTTGCGACTGGGAATGATCGTTTTGAGAAAGATAATCTCCTTGGTTTCCACGAAGGGAACCAGATAGATATATCTTTGAACGTTCACTACAAATATTTTCTGACCGGGATACATCTTTTGGCTGGGATGCTCAAGAACGTCGAGCAATCCGTCATGGAGGATGTGAAAGACAATTTCTTCAAAGCTGACCCCTCGCTGCACTTTCAGCCAAGCGTTCTTGTCTTCGTTCCAGTCGAAATAAAGCATGATCCGTTTATATCATAATGTGTGCATTTTGGCAACAGAAAATTTCTTATGATAATTAGATTTTTTGCCAATATTTTCTAATTTTTCTAAATGGTCTGAAGTTTATTCTCTGCTTGTTCGTCATCAATTGAGATATCTGGGATAATTAAAGATGCCAGAACTCAGTCAACAAGTATCAGGCCGTAATAATTGGGGCATTGGCGGGTTGTTCGCACAACCTCTATTGGAAAGCCGAATTTTTTTACTGTCGAGAAGACATCGATTCCACAAGCCTCCATCGCTGGACGGGCACGCTCAGGATGCCGACACTGCCCTTCCTCAACAGGGCACTTCCTGCAGAAATAGCAAGGACCAGCGCCAAGGCCGAAGGCCTTCCAGGAGCCACGAAGAAAAATATCCCGCTCCAGCTCGGCAACCGTTGCTTTTATATCCGCCTTCGGCTCAAAGTGTATCAAAATCGCCCGGCGGTAGACGTCCAGAACCTTACGCATTTCCTCAGATGTCGGCGTAAAAGGAGGACAAACCAGGCATTGGCCGAAACAATCGCAGCCAAACTGGCACTTCAATCGCACCCAGGCAGCAGTCTCTACCTCGCAGGGAGAAATTATCCGGGCATCTATAATCCCTGATTTCTCTTTTGCAATATCGCACAGCTCTTTGTCAGATAGCTTTGTTTTCTTTGCTGCAATTTTCCTCTTGTTATTCACCTTTGGCCCATAATCATTCTTTAGCATTTTGACTGCGCAACAGTTCAACGATTTTATTATGACCTTGCTGTTTAGCCAGCGACAATGGGCTGTCGCCGTTATTGTTTTTGGCGTTCACATCGGCGCCATTGACAATAAGCAGTTTGGCCACCTCATCCTGGCCTTCATATACTGCGAGGTGCAAAGGCGTAAAGCCGTAACTGTCCTTTGCATTGACATCGGCGCCCTTAGCCAGGAGCAGTCCAGCCACGTAGCTCTGGCCTTGATAGGCCGCAAGGTGCAGGGGGGTAATTCCAAGTTTGCTCTTGGCCTTGACATCAGCGCCTCTGCCAATAAGTAGTTCGACCACATCCTTCTGGCCTACCCCGGCTGCGGAGTGCAGAGGCGTCCAGCCGGACCGGCCTTTTGCATTGACATCGGCCCCATTGCCGACTAGCAGTTTGACCGCCTCCTTTTGGCCTGCCAGGGCTGCGAAGTGTAAAGGCGTCTCGCCGTGCTTGTCCTTTGCGTCGATGTCGATCCCTGCTTTGACCAGGTTTATTATCCTGGCTAAGTCTCCTATGTAGGCAGCTAAATGGATAGCGGAAACATCGGCGCCTCTTGCAACTAATAGTTCAACCGCCTCCTGCTGGCCCCATCTCATAGCGACATATACAGGTGTCTCGCCATCCTTGTTCTTAGGATTTACATCTGCGCGGCTGGCGATAAGTAGTTCAATTACATCCTTATGGCCGTTCTTGGCTGCCAGGTGCAGGGCCGTCTGGCCATCCTGGTCCTTTGCATTGACATCGGTACCCCTTAAAATGTGTAAATGGACCTGGCCAATATCACCGGCAGCTGCAGCTTCGTGCAGCGACTTAGCTGGTTGCTCCTCACCAACAGCCATGGCTTGGTGCAGTGGCTTAGGTGGTTTGGTCTTACATCCCATGACGATGAACATTAACACCAGCAGCAAGCAGAATGGTTTTATCGGTTTCATTTTCCTGGCCTCCTATAAGTACATATCCTAATATTAAAACTGTTTTTTCCAAAAAATCCTGTGTCGTTCTTTAGCTTCCATATGTACAAAGAAGCATTTTTACTATAAGGTATCAAATCAGCTAACCCAGGTCAATAGCATAAAACAATAGCGAAAAATAAGCTAAATACCTTGATAAACAGGTATTTATTATAGGTACAAGTGCCAAATGCCCTAAATTTGAAATTTTTCGTTTTTTTCTTGACTTTTTACGGTTGGTTGTATACAATATTAACATAATTCCACGGAGGTGAAGGAAAGCTTGTTACATATCAAGCTTTACCCTTGAATAAGCACAGGACAAGCGGTGGGGGAGACGGGTTTCCGTCTTACAGCAAAGAAAATCATCTCGTAACATGGACGTCAGTGTAGTGCCCATCGTTGACGCTTGTTTTGGAGGAAAGAGGAGGGTGAGAGACTCAAGTCTCTCTCCTCAAGCTCGCTGCATTAGGATAAGTGAAAAAGATTAGCCTATGATGCGGCAGCCATACATTTGACCTCAGAGGAGGAGGTAGCTTTCCAATGTACGAATGTAACCGACAAGGACGGCGTTTGCGCAGAGCCTGCCCCGAGCCAGGTCGAGGGGGCGGATAAGTGCTAAGCACTAAAAGATACGTGTAGCATTTGCCGGCTGCGAAGTTGAAAAGTCAAAAAAGAGGTCGTGGCGTTTTTGGAGGTAGACTGATGGAATATTATCGTTGTTCACTAATGAGAAAATTGTCGGCACTAGCATTGGCAGCGCTGCTGGTTAGCACATTCGCCGGCTGTGAGGCTCCACCGACAGTGTCTGAAATGGAGGCGGAACACCAAAGGCTAACAAACGTTATCCAGCAGCAAATTCGTCAGACCGGGGTCGGCTACCTTGGTATGTTTGAACAGCAAGCACCATCTTCGTCGCGCGTGACTTTGGAACCGGGCGATGAGATTGAGGTCAAATTCTATTACACGCCCGAGCTTGACATAACTCAGATGGTACGTCCCGATGGCAAGATTGCACTTCAACTGATAGGCGAGCTCGAGGTCCAAGGAAAGAGCCCTGCACAGCTTCGGGAAGAATTGCTGAAGCTGTACGGCCCGCACTTAAAGAATCCAGAGGTTGCTGTTATAGTTCGGTCGCTGCTGAACCGCCGCGTGTATGTCGGTGGCCAGGTAGTGACCCCAGGAGTCATCGAGATGCCCGCAGAAACTGACGTGCTGGAAGCGATAATGCAAGCCGGGGGCTTCCTTTTGCCGGAAGCTGAGGTCAGAAACGTAATTGTCATTCGCTATAGGGACGGTCAGCGGTATGCATTCTCGGTTAACTTAGCACCTGCCTTGAAAGGCGGTGGAACACAGCCGTTTTATTTACAGCCGCAAGATATCGTGTATGTACCAAGAACCAAGATTACTAAGGTCGATCAATGGGTTGACCAGCACATAAATATGCTGATACCGCGACCGCCTATATTTTTCAGTATTCCGTTAGATTGATCAGCCCGAAAATATTTACTATTGAATATTTATTATTTTGAAATCGTAAATAGTAAATAGAAAATAGTAAATAGAAAGCACTCTGCGAAGCGCTGCGTAGCACGAGTTACCAATCTCCAATTACCAATTAGAAAGGGGGAAAACAAATGGCAGACGAGATATTTGAGGTTGAGCAAAGGCCCCGTGAGAGGTCACTGCGTGACCTATATTACGTTTTCTTTCGGCACAAATGGAAGATGATTCTGTTTTTCTTGGCCATCATTGCTATGGTGGCCGTGTACACTTTTCGTGCTGCTAAGATCTACCGCTCGGAAGCCAAGCTTTTAGTGCGGGTTGGCCGCGAAAGCGTAGCCTTGGATCCGACCGCTGCAACTGGTCCGATTATTTCCATCGGTAGGTCTCTCGAAAACGTTATTAACACAGAACTTGGGATACTCAAGAGCCAGGAACTTGCCGAACAAGTGGTAGACGCCATTGGGCCGGAAGTGTTCTTAAGGCCTCCCCAGGAGGAGTTTTCCGTTGAGGGTGCGGATCGTGAAAAGGTTAAGCAGGCCAAGCAGCAAGTCCGTGCAGAGGCTTCAGGGCCTGGTAGTCTGTATGAGCGATTGGGTCTTCGTACGCCGCTGAGCGATCGCGGCATTGCTGTGCTTAATGTTATGGGCAGCTTAGAAGTTGCAACCCAGGCAGACACGACAGGCAGTAGCAGCATTATCAATATGTCCTATGAGGCACCCAACCCAAAACTGGCTCAACAGGTGCTAACTAAACTCATCGATTTATATCTGGAAAAACATATTGCTGTGCATCGGACGCCTGGGTCGTACCAATTCTTCACCCAGCAATGTGACCATTTGCGAGCCAAGCTCACCGAGTCGGAGAAAGAACTTCAGAATTTGAGGAACCAGAGCGGTATCTCTTCGCTGGCGGAGCAGCAGCGGGTCATTTTGGGTCGCATCGGTGATTTGCAAACGGGCATAGATGCCGCAGAAGCTGCATTAGCCGCGTCAAAGGCTAGGGTAGCGGCATTGCAGCAGACCCTGGCCCAGACACCCGAGTTAGTGGTTACAGAGGCAACCGTGGGCTTACCCAATGCCGCTGTTGATGGCATGCGCACACGGCTCTATGAGCTGCAGCTTCTGGAGCAGGACCTTGTGTCCAAGTTTGAGCAGGATAGTCGCCAAGTACAGGACGTCCGTAAGCAAATTGCCGCGGCACAGGCATTGCTTGAGAGAGAAAAGCAAGAGCGAGCCACCCTTAGTAAGGGATCGAATGCCACCCACACGGCAGTGCAGACGGCATTGTTCACTGAACAAGCAGCCCTCTCATCGCTCGAGGCTCAAGTGGCGCAACTTCTGAAGAACCTGGCAGATGCACAGGCGGAGTTAAAAGCTCTAAACGATGCTGGAGTCAGAATCACGGCTTTGACGCGAGAGATAGAGATACAGGAGGCGAACTACCGCAGATATTCCGAGAACCTCGAGCAGGCCCGCATCGATCATGCCCTGGAGACTGGAAAGATCTCGAACATCAATGTGGTGCAGTCGGCTACTCTTCCCATAAGGCCTGTTCGACCGCGGAAGATGTTCAACCTGCTCTTAGGACTTTTCCTGGGTATTTTTGGTGGGGTGGTGCTTGCATTCTTTTCTGAATACTTAGACCACTCAATCAAGACACCCGATGAGGTGCAAGAAAAGTTGCGACTGCCAACCCTGGCGTGCATCCCACGTGTGCGGCGAAGCAGGATTTCTCCCGCTGAAAAGTGGGATATTCCGGCCAGCATCCGGGAATATTATGAGGCCTTCAAGGAGCAATTGCTATTGGGTCCGAAGGGCTCTAAAAAAGTGCCGCGAGTACTGGCGATTACAGGTTCCCACGATAAGGAAGGTGTAAGCACAGTCGCAGCGAACCTTGCTGCCACTCTGGCTCGGCCCGGCGATGGGCAGGTCCTACTTATTGACGCGGACCTTCGACATCCTTCAGCGCATCGAATTTTCGAGGCCCAACTCTCACCTGGACTGGCTGACATTCTTGCAAACAGCCAAAGTAGTGAGGGCGTCATTGTCTCTTCGCCGGTACAGAATCTGCGCATCCTCTCGGCAGGCACCGCTGAGGGAAATCTTTCAGAGATGTTCGATTCAGAAGGATTCATCAACCTACTCAATTCTGTTAAAAAAGATTACCGTTTTGTGGTGGTTGATTTGCCGGCTGTGAACGAGGCGAGCTGGGCAGTTCGGCTGGCAAGATTATGCGATGGCGTTGGTTTGGTTGTGGAAGCAGAGCGGTCACGCTGGGAAGTTGTCCAGAGAACGAAGGAATTGTTAGTCAACTCGAACGCTAATGTCCTTGGAGTGATCATCAACAAAAGGCGGTTCTATATTCCAAAGTGGCTATACCGGACGTTGTAGCTTACATTTTTACACACAACATATTGTGCATTTTTCCAACAAAACTACAGTATATTGTGGTTAGCTCTGCAAGAGATGTCTTTTTGGGCGGATGCTTTTTATAGCTTATGTTCATTGCTATGAAAAAAAATTAGGAAAAATGCAAATTTTAGAGAATTTTTTGCTTGACACCTTTTGACTACTTTGGTAATTTAGCTAAAAAGGATGTAGGATTAAGCCTACGATCGTTTGCAGCTATCCGCCGAAGGGGGGTTTCTCTTATTTTATACAGATCTCAAAGAAGTAGACAGTTTACCTACGGAGTGTAATTCCTGGCTGTAACTCGAATGCATGAGGATAATTTCTCTGTGAGTTAGAATACTTCGCCTGTGATTGTTATCTGGATAGAGAAGAATTCAAAAGCGTTTCGGAGAAGAAAAGAAGGCAAGTAAGAAGGAGATACGCCACCTCTGTAATAAGAGGTAAACGGAGGAGAATGGATGAAAAGTGTACCCTTAGTTATCGGTATTGTTAGCGTAGTTATGGTGGTAGCTCTTGCTGCACATGCCCCTACGGCATCGCCAATAAGTCAGGCAGTTGAAACTACAGATAATATGAATAACCAGACCGATGAGCTGGTATTTAGTAAGAATAGCTTTTTTGATCCCTTTACATTGACTGGTGCATACGCACCGCAAGGGGATTCAAGCACCGTTATCCCAAGCGGTTTAGAAACGCAGTCTCCGGTACGTAGGCCTCCAACGTGGATACCGGATAGACCAGCGGTGCGAAGTCCGTTTCAGCCTTCTTGGCGGTAGCCGATGGGTTACTACTGTGCGGTAAATGGGCGCGTATTGGTCCGTATAAAAAAACTATATGCATTAAAGTTTCCTTGTTATTTGGTCGAACAAATATAGGCGTTTGAATCGTAGATAGCAAGGCGTCCTTAACCCATTTTGGTATAGGTTCTCCGGCGGAAAGGGGTAGGCTGCTTGACTTCTTAAAAGGCGATGGACTAGTAGGAGGGCAGCATAACTTAAGATAGGGTGGAGGAGGATTAAGTGAACTTCGTGACAAGCAATTCTTTTATTTCGCATCTGTCAAAAACCCCGGTTTTTTTCAATTCCCTTCTGATAGCACTATTATCTACCATAAACTGCAGGTGCATCTATGAGCGCAAATCGCATCAATTCTGAGATTATGGGCACACCTTTAGATAAGCCTGCCCTGAGCGCAGTCGAAGGGTTCGATAAGGTAATTGAGTGGCTTTTAGTGTCTCTTTTAATATTCATGCCTTTCGCATTTGGTGCGGTGGAGGCGTGGAGCGAAGAGGTTGTCTTAACTCTTGCAGCAGCAATTTCCATCTGCTTTTTGCTAAAGCTTGTCTTTCGAAAAGATGCAAATCTGGTCTGGTCGCGGGCATACATTCCGGTGGCACTATTTATTGTGATAATAATATTTCAGCTCATTTGCTTGCCGACCAGCCTTTTAAGTGTAATTTCTCCGGATACGGCAGCTATTAAAAAAGAGCTTTTAAGCGATCTGCCGAACTCCAACGAATTGCTCCAATCTATGAGCATCAGCTTTTATCCCCATGCTACAAAACACGACCTGCGGTTGGTTCTTGCCGTAGCAGCGGTCTTTTTTGTGGTTGTAAACGTCTACCGCCGAGCAGAACAGATAAAGCGGCTTTTAGCGGCGGTTGCCGTCATTGGGGGCTCAGTGGCCGTGCTAGCGCTGGCACAGAACCTTTTTGGCAACGGAAAGATCTACTGGTTAGTGCCTACCGGCTATGGCCAGGCCTATTCAGGCACGTTTATTAATCACAGCCATTACGGCCAGTTTATGAATTTATCTATCGGGGCTGCAGTAGGATTGGCTATGGTAAAAATCCGAGAGGGGTTCGCAGGAAAGAAAGTCACGCTACCGGTGGTTTTTGAGTATCTTGCTTCTGCCGACGCCAAGCTTGTATGGCTTGTTGTGGCGGTGGTAATTGTGGGTGCAGCTACGGTTTTTGTGTCACTGACCCGCGCCGGCATGGTCAGTATGCTTATTGCAGCGGGTTTTACCACGTTGATGATTGCCGCACGTTGTGCGGCGATTAGCCCTGCGACCATGTCGCAGGGTCTCCCCCGCCATAGTAATGGCGGGGCTAAACTTAGAGGCAGCGGCTGGATAATGCTCTTGATGGCCCTGGGAGCGTTTATCTGTGTACTTTATGTCGGTTTCGATGCGGTCTATGATCGGCTGGCAACTCTTCGAGAGCTGCACGAGTATAAAGACCGCTGGCAAATCCTGAAAGACTTGTCGGTATCGTTCAGGAAATTCCCGGTGTTTGGAACGGGCCTGGGCACACATCAAGTGGTTTATCCTATGTTCGACCGCTCTACCATACCAGCTTTAGCGGCCTACGCAGAGAATGAATATGCGCAGGCTGCGGAGGAAACAGGCCTTATAGGCTTGGCAACTCTGGTCAGCTTTGGGACCATAGTGTGGAGCAGTTTCGTCCGCAATGTAAGAAGCGCGTCTGTGCCGATTCGCTCGGCTGCTTATGGTCTTTTCTTCGGCCTGCTGGCGATAATGCTGCACAGCTTGAGCGACTTCGGTCAGCACCTACCGGCCAACGCCATGCTGTCTGCGGTTTCGTGTGCTTTATTGCTGGTTATTGCCCGTATAGGGCAAAAAGGTAATCCGACCGGGCAAGTTGCTACAGCTTCTCAAATGTCCAAGAGTTTGCGTTCTGCCGCCTTAATTTGCCTATCGGCAGTTTCGGCTTGGGTTCTGCTTAGTGCCGATAGTGCTCGGCTTGCCGAAGCCCATTGGAATAAAGCCCTTCTCGTCGAGCGAGACCTTGCGGAAAAAGATTGGCTGGGAAGCGATGAACAATACATAGACTTAATCTCAAATGCAGCAGTTGCATTTGATTATCAGCCAGACAATATCAAGTACTGTCACTGGCTGAATGTGTACAGGTGGCGGTCGATCGGTCGCGTTACCGATCCCAATACTGGCGAAGTTATTATCCCTGATCAGGCGATAAGGTTTGTACGGCGTATCGTTGATGAGCTGAATAACGCACGGACACTGTGTCCGACTTATGGGGCGACCTATTGCGTTGTGGGACAGCTTGAAAAATTTATCTTGGACGAGCCCAATGGCGCAAAACGTATACGAGAAGGCTTTCAGCTTGCGCCCTGTGACCCCACAGCGTGCTTTGTTGCCGGCTTTTTAGATGCTACTGAAGGCAGAATTGAGGACTCGTATAAAAAACTGGAAAAAGCAGTGCAGCTCGACGCACGGTTCTTCAGAGACGTAGCTGATGTGTATATCAACCAAGTCAAGCGGCCCGACCTGGCAGTGGCTATTGCTGGTGACGACACAGCCCGGTTGAGCTATATAGCGAAGGTCCTCGCTGATACAGAAGAGCATAAAGCTGAAAATTAAGAGGCAAATGTAGGATGCTAAACTTGAAAAACGGAAAATCGCGGCATCCTAAGCACCGATGGGGACGGAGTCTGTCCAGAGCATAAACCAGCCGCTGCCTCTAAGTTTAGCCCCGCCATCACTATGGCGGGGTAGACCCTGCGACATGGTCGCAGGGCTAATCGCCGCACAACGTGCGGAGACTTAAATATGAAAACCTATGCAACTATATATCTGGGCTCCACTTTATTTGCATTAGTGATTACACCTCTGGTAATTCTTGTAGCCCAGCATTTGAAAGTTGTTGATGCCGGTGATATTCGGAAGGTTCATCAAAAGTCTATCCCTCGCATCGGTGGTGTGGCTATCTTTGCATCGGTGATGTGTCTTATGGTGCCTCTGCTGTTTTTGCAAAATGTTATCGGCGACTCAGTCCGGAATATTCTGCTGCGACTAATCGTTGTGTTTTCTGCGGCCACATTTATATTCATAGTTGGTCTAATTGACGATATTATTGGCCTGCGGGCGCGCATAAAGTTTTTTACCGAGCTGATTGCTGCTATTGTTGTATGTGCCATTGGCATTCGCATAAAATCGGTGGCTGTTGCCGACTGGCTCAGACTTGACTTTGGCTGGTTCTCTTGGCCACTGACTATACTATGGATTACGGGCATCACTAATGCGGTAAATCTCAGTGACGGCTTGGACGGCCTTGCAGCGGGTATTTCAGCGGTGGCCTGCGCAGTCATTGCGATATTTGCCATCTATAGTGGCCAGATAGTTATGGCAATAATAATGCTTGCTCTGCTGGGTAGTTTAACCGGCTTTTTGTTCTATAACTTTAATCCGGCAAAGGTCTTCATGGGCGACTGCGGCAGCTTATTCATAGGTTTTATCATCGCCACTTCGAGCGTGATGTGTTCAACCAAGTCTCCCACGCTGGTCGGCCTGGCCTTGCCACTGCTTGCCTTGGGCATCCCGGTGTTTGATACATTATCTGCAGTATTGCGTCGTTTTCTTGAACGCAGGTCATTATTTTCCCCAGACCGTCAGCATTTCCATCACAGGCTGTTAGATATGGGCCTTGCCCAGAGGCAGGTGGTCGTATTAGCGTATGTTGTGACTTTACTTACCGCAGGGCTGGGGATGTTTATGATGGCCACCCACGATATTAATACTCTTATCGTTTTCGGTTGTATTTTATTGTTGTTACTGCTTCTATTCCGTGTGCTCAGCACAGTTCGGCTGCAAGAAGCCATTGTTGCTCTGCAGAGAAAGTACAAGATAGCTCGCCAGATAAGGCTCGAGACAGAATGCTTTGAGAAGGTTCAGCTTTATTTTCGCCAGGCCAAGACTTTTGACCAGTGGTGGCAGGCGGTTTGTACCGCTGCCCAGCAGCTTGGTTTTAGCAAACTAAAGCTGCCTTTGAAGAATGGTAATAATCCACATAAGGCATTAATCTGGCAAAGAGATGGCAATGAAGCTGACCAATCTGAAACGCTAAAGATGAAAATTCCTATTCGTGGCCCAGGCACCAACTCGCCATTGAATATTGAGGTTGATGTTAATATTAGTGGCTCTCTTGAGTCTGCAGGCCACCGAGCAGCGCTATTCAGCCGATTGCTTGATGGTCATGCGAAAGTTTCCCTGCCGGCAAGTGCAGCAGAGTCTAAGAACATTGATTATTGATTATTTTCTACTGATTATTTTTAAGAGCTCTGCCGATCACCAATAATCAATTATCATTAATCAATAATCATTTCAAAGAGGTTAGTCAAATGAGCCAAGACAAGCTGAGTATAGCTGTTATTGGATTTGGGTATTGGGGAAAGAACTTGGTTAGAAACTTTCATGATTTAGGATGTCTTTCGCTGATTTGTGACGTCGATCCAGCACGAGAGCGATTGGCAAAAGATAACTATCCAGATGTCCGGTTCTGTTCCGAAATTGCCGAAGTGCTGGAGGACGAAAGAATAAGAGCTGTTGTCATTGCAACGCCTGCAGTCAGCCATTTTCAAATTGCCAAAGCGGCTCTCGAGGCTGGAAAAGACGTTTTTGTGGAGAAACCTTTGGCCTTAAATGTGTGGGAAGGTGAGCAGCTTGTTAATCTTGCTTCGCAATATAAGAGAATACTAATGGTCGGTCACATTCTACTGTATCACCCAGCCATAATTAAGTGCCGTGAGTTAATCAATAAGGGAGACCTTGGCAAGGTTCAATACCTGTACTCTAACAGGCTCAACATTGGTAAAATTCGTACTGAAGAAAATATTCTCTGGAGTTTTGCGCCTCACGATATCTCTGTTATGTTGGAACTTCTTAAAGAGGAACCTTGTGCGGTTTTTTGCCATGGCGCGAACTATTTGAATCAAAATGTCGCCGACGTAACAATGAGCGAGTTTGTATTCCCAAGCGGTGTGCAAGCTCATATCTTCGTCAGTTGGCTTCATCCGTTTAAAGAACAGCGACTGGTTGTCGTGGGTTCAGACAAGATGGCTGTTTTCGATGATACTGCGGAGGACAAATTAGTCCTTTACCCGCATAAGATAAGTTGGATAAACAGAATCCCGGTCGCAGTCAAGGAGAAAGGCGAAACAGTTCATATTGAAACACGGGAACCTCTTCGGGTCGAATGTGAGCATTTTCTTGAGTGCGTCAAATCGCGAAAGCAACCTCGCAGCGATGGCCAAGAAGGCTTGCGGGTTCTCAGGATCTTGCACAAATGTCAGGACTCGATGGAAAATAACCGTTTAGTCAGTGTAACAAAGCCAGCAGTATATGTTGAGGAGAAGCCTTATTTCGTTCACGAAACAGCTTGCGTGGATAAGGGCTGTAAAATCGGCGAAGGCACAAAGATCTGGCACTTTTCCCATATAATGAAGGATGCCAGTATTGGGGAAAATTGTATAATAGGACAGAATGTATTTGTCGCCAACGGGGTAATCATTGGCAATAATGTAAAAATTCAGAACAATGTTTCTATCTACACAGGGACAATCATTGAGGACGATGTGTTCTTGGGGCCTTCCGCTGTCCTGACGAACGTAACTAATCCGCGTGCGCAAGTTAATAGACACGGTCTTTATGAAAGGACGATAATTCGACGTGGGGCAACGGTTGGAGCGAACGCCACGATTGTCTGCGGTGTTGAACTTGGGCGGTATTCGTTCGTTTCGGCTGGTGCGGTAGTAACTAAGGATGTTCCAGACTATAGCTTGGTCAGAGGTGTTCCAGCTAGGCAAGTAGGATGGATAAGCCGACATGGTATTCCTTTATCAAAGCTCGATAGTGATGATATTATGGTTTGTCCGGAAAGTGGCTATCGTTATAAGGAGGTTGAGCCACATGTGGTTAGGTGTCTGGATTTAGATGAGGACGCCTCACTGCCGCTGGAAAAAGCGGTGGGAAAAGTTTCTTACCGCAATATTAAAGAAAATAAACAATCATCTTAACATTAAAAGGGAACTACATATGCAAGTGCCTCTATTAGATTTGAAAGCTCAATATACAACCATAAGAAATGAGGTTTTAACATCTGTTTCAGAAGTGCTCGAATCACAGCAATGTATAGGTGGGCCGAAAGTTGCTGAGCTGGAGGAAAAAATAGCTGCCTTGAGCGGCTGCAGGTATGCGGTGGGTACTTCCAGCAGTACAGATGCTATTTTGAATAGTCTGAGGAGCTTAGATATTGGTTCGGGTGACGAAGTTATCACCACGCCAGTCTGACGTCAGCAAAGGTGGCACAGGTTAGGGCTTTGGGTTAGTAGAGACCTTCAAGTAGTTTCCGGGGGGAAAGAAACTACTTGAAATCGCTCTCTAATTCAAAGCCAAAATTGTCTCCTTTTTTCTGACGAAATACAATTTATGTAGTGGGTGAAAAAAATGCAGAAGCGAACAGGCTATTTTATTCTGTGTTTCTGTTTAGTATCGCTAGCTATGTGTTATACTCCCATTATTAGAGCTCTACCTGTCATGCCTACCTCCCGCTACCTTTACATCGCTATTGCCTCTATATTTCTGTATACTTTTCTTGAGTCACTTAGACAAGGGCAAGTGAGAATACTGCCTGAATCATTGCTATTAATCTTTTGGCTCATCTGGACGGTTACTACCGGAATATTGTTTCAAACCCGCCCAGGCGCCGAATACTACTCGTTCGCATCGCCAGTATTTCGCCATCCTTTTTTTGGTATACTGTGCTTGGTAATGTTAAACAGCTTCAACCTGCTAAAACCCGAAAGGAGCGTTTTTGCAGGTTTTGTCTTCTGTGGGATTGCGTTGATTTTGCTTACTCTTTTCTCCGGGGAATTGTATCAGATTATATATATCATCGGCAGGAGACTCGGGGATGAGACATGGAATTCAAACGAGTATGCCTATTTGTTACTTTTCGCAGTTTTTGCTGCAACATATTTCAGTCTTAAGTCTGTAAGGCCTGTAGCAAAATATACCTTCGCAGGTTTGATTGCAATATTGACTGTGTTCATAGTCCTGTCTGCGAGCCGTAAAGCATTGCTTGGAGAGGCAGCCTTCTTTTTATTGACGCTTGGACCGAAATATATAAGAGGTTTGATAACAAAGCTAAAACTTACGCCTGCGATCATAGCCAGCATAATTATCTTCGCAGGGGCAAGTATTTATATAATGAATAATACCTTTGTGGGGCAACGCTGGACAGAACTCCTGAAAGAAGAGGCTGGTAGAGACATGCCTTTTGAAGCACGTTTTGCCGGTCGTGGTTTCTATTACATTGAAGGGATTAAGTTATTTTCAGAACGCCCAGTTTTAGGAGTAGGTCTCGATAATTTCAGGTATCATAACGTGCTTGGGGCGGCCGCACATTCGGACTATGTGGCTGTATTGACGGAGACCGGAATACCTGGATTCATCCTTTACTTCGCCGCATACCTTGTTGTCCTTATGAGGTTGCAACGGGCAATTGCTGTTAGTACAAGTGCAGGCGCGAGACTTTACTGCCGGATACTTAGAAATGGTTTGATTGTGATTCTGTTAGTTGCACTGGGTCGTTGGAACTATGACCATATGATAACCTATATTTTCTTAGCACTATCTGGAAAATATGCGGCCGAAGCGTCAGGAGTCTTACCTCGCTCTCTTGTTTGATTCCTGCGAGAGCCTACAGCAATTTGCTATCCACGAAAAAATGAAGCAGTCCCATCGTATAATATTCAACACAGTTGTTATCTGGGCAACACGTGTGCTGTCATTTTTCCCACAGCTTATTATACTGCCGTATCTGCTGCATCGGCTGGGAGAGGAAAGATATGGTATCTACGTCCTTGCCTGGTCCTTGTTGCAGGTAATGGAGCTTGCTTTGCAGGGCATGTCTTCTGCGATGATCAAATACAGTTCAGCCTATATAGCTCAAGACAGAATTGAAGCGATGAATAAAGTGGTTGGGACGGCCAGCTTTTATTCGTCTATTGTCGGTGTTTTAGGTTGCGCCGCAGTTATCATCTGGACGAGGTGCTTTCCACAGTATATCCAGGTAATGGGAGGGGAACAATCGGCCGCTGCAATCTTTTCTTTTATCGTGATTGGAATCATGGTGTTGATTATTTTTCCGATGTCACCTTTTAGAGGCATACTATATGCTAAGCAGCGTCACGACCTGGTTGCAGTAGTAGATGTCGCATTTCAGTATCTTAAGCTTATATTGGTCGTACTATGGTTTACTGTTATTGGTCCTTCGTTAGAATCCTTGATGGTGATCTCAGTGGGTGCAATGGTCCTTGCTAACCTGTCTATGATGTTCCTGGCCTATCTACTGCAACCTGGCTTGAAAAATGACTGGAGCAGGTGTAACTGGGAGACGTTCAAAGTGCTTTTTTCTTTCGGCGGAGTGATTTTTCTTTGCACACTATGCCTTATGTTTAACGAGACAGGGTTAAAGTGGATTATGGGGACTCTTGTTTCGATGTCATTTGTTGCGCACATGGCTATTATGATTGCTCCGATAAGAATGTTCTCACAGATTGTGCTTGCGATGACACTGACGGTTATGCCCGTTGCCAGCAAGTATGATGCTCTGAAAAACAAGCAGGTATTAAGTGAGCTGTTTATCCGCGGTACGAGATATACCGCATTATTAGCTCTTGGCGCGGCTATTGCAGCGTTTTTCTTACTAAAACCTGCCTTGTTACTTTGGATAGGTCAGGAGTATCAATTTCTCTGTAAATATATGTTTATCATTTTTGCTGGAGCTGCTTTTGAACTGACTTCTAACTGTGCCCATCACATACTGAGAGGTTTAGGTAAACTAAGAATCGCTTTGATAAACTCAGTAATTGGACAAGCCATCTTGCCAGTAGGTACCACCTTACTTATCTTTCTATTAAAACAGGACCCATACTGGGCAATAGCTGGGGGATTAACATTGGGAAATGTTGTTTATGGCCTGATGCAAATCGGCTTTTGCTCAAAAGTCATCGAGGTCGACTACAAGAAATTCATTATGCGTTCTTATGGTCAAGCGCTTCTTATTGCTATACCAATACTTGCTTTTCTTCACTTGGTTATCAGCTTTATAGATATAGGCGGATTTTGGCCTATTATTTCAACCGTAATACTTGGCTTGTGTTTGTCTGCTATGCTATTTTATGTCTTTTTCTTTACGCCGGAAGAACGGCGGTTGTTCAACGAACTTCTAACCTCAGTGTTTGCGATATTACATTTTACCAGGAGCAAGAAGGACGAGCTTCGTAACCGCAGCCGCGTGACCAGACGGCAACCGTCAGGCGGTTGCGCGACTCGTCGTTAGGGGTTACGTAGAAAATGAATAAGCTGGTTGGAATCCATTATGAGCCTCAAAAACAATTCTATAAAGACCTGAAAATATACGAGGAAATTCTCAAGTTTAACGGCTTGAGGAGCGTTCGCCTTTGTGCAAGCTGCCCCGGTTTCTGGGACCAAGTTAAGCAGTTGGATCTGTTTATCTACTACTGGGGCCAATGGGATGCTGCACATCAGAACGCTAAGGCTATTATCCCCATAGTAGAGAAAGAATTAAACATACCCTGTTTCCCCAATACTCGTACCTGCTGGGCGTATGATGATAAGATCAGGCAGTATTACTTGATGCAAAGTCATGGGTTTCCTATGGCCAAGTGCTGGGTATTTTGGGAAGAGGATGAGGCCGTCAAATGGGCGCAAGACGCTCCCTTGCCAGTTGTTTTCAAACTATCAGGAGGAGCAGGGTCTAAAAATGTCATTCTTATCAAGGACAAAAAAAGCCTGCTCCGTATTATAGAGATTATGTTTCATAAAGGGATCCAGGATGGTAGACTACCGGGGCGAGGTTCTTTAGCACCGAGGTTCTTTGCCAGAATTAAAAGGTATCTCGCTCTGAAAAAGAGATATGTCTTCAGTCAGCCTATTCCTCAGTATCTTTCTTGCCCGAACTGGAAACCTCACAAGCATTATGTCCTGTTTCAGGAATTCCTGCCAGATAATAAATATGACACACGTGTCTTTACGGTTGGAGACAGAGCCTATGCTCTTAGACGCTCGAATCGTCCAGGAGATTTCAGAGCTTCGGGCAGTCACATAGAAGATAATGACCCAACAAAAATAGACTTACGCATGGTTGAAAAAGCGTTGGAAATTTCCCGTAAAATGGGGTTTCAGGCTATGAACTATGACTTTCTCTATACCCCCGACAAAAGAATCAAGTTTACCGAAATCAGTTATGCGACTGCTCAATGGGAGTTTTACAGGGATCAGCCCGGCTATTGGGATTCAGACCTCAACTGGCACCAGGGCCATTACTGGCCTCAGTATTTTGAACTAATGGACGCTTTAAACCTGCCAGATTTGAGACAGCCAGATGGCCTCCTCTGATGGGTCTGCTATTATGAAAATCTGTATACTTGGCAGTTCGTTGGAAAAAGCTCTGAAGGGTGAATTTGTTGGTGGAGCTGAAAAGCAATGCGCCCTTATTGCCAAGGCCTTGGCAACAAGAGGGCACGAAGTCTTCGTTCTTGAATCCAATGATAGTGAAGAAAAAAATAAATATGTTGGAAAAGTCAAGATTGTGCATACGTGGCGGGCGGAAAGAGGATTGCCGGCCCTACGCTTTTTTACCTATCGGATGCCATCGCTTCTAAAAAGGTTCATAGAAATAAACCCAGATGTTATTTATTGCCGTGGTACATCGATGTATGGGGCTTGCTTGGCACTGGCTGTAAAGTGGCACAAAAAAAAATTTGTTTGGGCGGTGGCAAGTGATTGGGACTTAAATTCTGATTTGACTTACATAAGAGCTTCCAATTATCGTTTATATGGTAAACTCCACAAGGGTCCAATCTTTAATCTATCAGCTAAAACACTTCTAAAATTTTCGGATATGGTTTTTTGTCAGACACTTGAGCAGCTTGAACAAGTAAAAGATAAAAAGCAAAATGCTGTGATTATTCCTAATATCTGTGAACAGACAGATATGCTCGAAGCACATCCTGATGATAAGACAAATTCTACATGTCTTTGGGTTGGCAAATTTACGGGGACAAAAGGCGAAAGTGAGCTTTTGGAATTGGCTAAGCTGCTGCCTAAAATCAAGTTTCGTGCTGTGGGACATGTCTCAAAGGAGTTTAAAGGTTTAGATATTTATAAGAAGTTACTGGCGCAAAGAAATATAATCCTTTTAGGGCGTATGCAGCATCATGAACTTATGCGGGAATATTCAAAGGCTCACTTGCTTGTTCATACTGCTCCTGCAGAAGGTTTCAGTAACGTATTCCTGGAGGCATGGGCTTGCTCCTGTCCTGTCGTTTCATTAAACGTCAATCCGAATAAGCTGCTGACAGAGCAAAAAGTTGGGATTTATGTTGAAGGTGATATTAAGCGGATGGCTGAAGAGGTCAAACGTCTTCTCGCTGACCCTAAAACCAGAAGTGTGATGGGGCGAGAGGGAAGGAAGTATGTTATAACTACTCATTCAATTGAAAAAGTTACTGATAGAATAGAAAACGCGTTCATGACCGTATGCTATGATTGATGTCTTAAAGCACTGGAAGTAACATGAAGATCGCACATGCAATCTTTGGCCTACCCTCAGGTGGGGCGGAAACCTTGGTTGTTGAGCTTTGTCTGGCTCTACGGCGAAGAGGCCATAATGTAGATGTCCTAATGATAGATAGGTATTCCCATTCAACACACGAGACGGTTATGCTAGAGAAGCTTAAAAAGGGTGGCATTCCTGTTTACTCTTTAGGCAGACGACCCGGCTCAGGATGTGCAGTTGCTGGACCGGTAGCAAGAGCTTTGAAAATAATAAATCAGCAAAGATACGACATTATCCATTCTCACCTGGCTTTATCCCATAGCTTGATTGGACTGGTAAAATTAATCAGTCCAGTAAGATTCAAGCACGTTGTGACTGTGCATAGCACTAAGGAAAAATGGGGGGGATTGACATCAAAGTTGGTCCGAAAGGCTACAATTGTATGTTGCTCTAATACTGTAGCGAGCAATTTTCAAGTTAATCGGGAAAAAAAGATAATACTCAATGGTGTTAATTATCCCGATAGTAGGAATCCAGGTGTGGATGTGGCGAAGTTTCGGTCTTCGCTTGGAATTCCTGCTTGCGCTACTATGTTAATCAGTGTGGGCCACCTTAGTAAACCAAAGAATTATTCCGAAGCTCTCGACGTGATTTCGATTTTACAAAGGGAGAAACCAGAAAAAGATTTTCACTATGTCATCTGCGGCACCGGTCCGGAAGAAAACACAATTATGCAGAAAATTGAAAGTCTGCCGTTAAAAGGCAGGATTCATCTATTGGGCGATCGTTTGGACGTTCCGGATTTATTAAGCTCTGCTGATTGTTTCATAAGTGCATCTCTTTGGGAAGGTTTACCATTATCTGTGCTGGAAGCATTTTTCAGTGGTATAAAATGTGCTCTTTCACCAATAGAGGAACATCGAGATATTGCCAGTGGCATAGCCGGTTGTGTCTTAGCATCGGATGAAAAAGCCCCATCAATGGCAGCAGCGGTTCTTGAGGCACTGGCACAAAAACAATCAAGAGAAGAACTAAAGCAATTACGTAGGCCCAGCCTTAAGAAATTCTCGTTTGAAACTTGCGTAGAGTCTTATGAAACGTTGTATAGGAGCTTGGTCGAAGACTGATTATTAAGAAGAACCAATCGCATGCAGGAATTACCGATTTACGATTGCCGATTGCCAATTGAAAATTGAAAATCGAAAATCGAAAATAGATTATTGCGGATAACTTGGAGATGGAAATGCACGAGGAAAAGATAATAGTTCAGGAAGAAGAGATACAATTAGAAAATGACTTAGCTGACGAATTGTTAAACTGTGATGTGAAATCAAGGGAGGAAAAATACACCGAAGTTTATGAGAAATCATACTCTTGCTTAACTAAGGAAAAGCAGGAACAACTGTCTGATAACTATTTGAAAGGTGCTATAAAGTTTAGCCGAGTTATAAAAAAGGCGATTGGAAGTGGAAAATTGGTGCTGGATATAGGATGTGGCTTTGGACATCTTTCCTATTTGATCGCAAAAGAAGGAAATTCTGTTATAGGCATTGATATAAATAGAATTCATATTCAGGAGGCAATGCAAAGATATGCTAACGTAAAGGATTTGGCATTTAAGGAAACAAAGGCAGTGAAATTGATGTTTCCCAATAATTCGTTTGATTTTGTGTTAAGTACCTCTGTTTTTGAACATCTGCATCCCGATGATGTTGATACGCATCTTTCAGAAGTATATAGGGTTCTAAAGACGGGTGGCAAATATATATTCACTGCCATAACCCCTTATTTGCGTGGTGATATAGCAGTGTATAGTAAAGCGCCGCAGCAACGACAAAAGCATGGGTTTCATATCAATGAAAAAACCTGGAAGCAATTTCAAGATATTCTAACAAAGCATCATTTTGCTGGGAAAACCGACATTCTTCCGAGTCGGATAAACATAAAAATGCCTCAATATTTATTTTTGGTACCGCTATCCTTCAAAGCCTTTTTAGAGCGTAAATTAAAGATTAATGATATAACTTTAAGATTGTTTAAGCTGGGAGGCGTGTTTATAGTTGCCCAAAAGATGGCGAAGCTCGAGCCTGGGTTCCCGCGAAGCGGGGTCCCTCGTCACCGTCCAACGAAACTCGTGCAAATTGAAAAGGATGTCAAAGAGCGTCTAAGTCTGTCATGCTGAAAGTCCTAAAGAGTATAGCTGGTTTGGCCATAAGATGTAGTGGTATCTTGCTGCTTTTGAGGTCTTTGTACCTCAGGCATAAAGCGACCATCATCTACTATCACGATCCGAGCCCGGGGGTTTTCGAAAAGCACCTACAGTATCTATCGAAACACTATAATATAATTCCATTGGATTTGCTGATTGAGGCTATACATCACCACAATGGGTCGATGCTTCCACCCAAAAGTCTGGTCATCACGCTGGATGATGGCTACAAAGGAAATTTCGAACTACTACCAGTTTTCAAAAAATATAAAATTGTGCCAACGATTTATATATGTAGCCAGGTAGTTGCCACCAACCGACATTTTTGGTTCAGGGTAGTAGATCCTAAAACAATACCTGAATTAGTACGATGTTTAAACAAGGCGATGCTCCAGCTTCTTGCAAAAGAATATGACTTCGAGCTTACTAAAGAATATCCCGAACAGGAAAGACAAGCGTTGAGCAAAGAAGAAATCAACTTGATGAACGGCTACGTTGATTTTCAATCACACTCTCGCTTCCACCCAGTTATGACTAAGTGCTCACAGGCAGAATGTGAAGAGGAAATTGTAGTTGCCAAAGACGAAGTTGAGCAATTAGTCGGCAAAACATGCAAGCATTTTAGCTATCCACGAGGTGCTTACTCAGAAAGGGAGATAGTCTTATTAAGAAAGGCTGGCTACGCCTCAGCCCGAACGTGTGATGTTGGCTTCAACGATGTCAAGACAGTTCCCTATAAATTGAAGACAATCGGGGTTGCAAATGATGCCTCGGTAAACTGGTTAGCGGCTCAATTGACAGGGATACCGCCGTATCTTCACGCTCTTGCAGATAACCGCAATAATCTATTTTCTATTTTCGATTGGCAATCGGCAATCGTAAATCGGTAATTCCCCTGGTGGGTTTTCCTGAAAGCCATATTTTTATTGAAGAATGAGTAATATGAAGATTCTTGTAGCTACTCCGAATATAAAAGGTAAAGGCGGCGTGGGGAGTTTCTACGCGGCGCTGCGAGATTATTACTCGCTGAATGTTGAGTATTTTACGATTGGAAGAAGGACCCATGATGAGGGCAAAATTGTTGTAGCCGTTCGTTTAATGAAAGACTACCTACTTTTTCTAAGAAATCTAAAACATAGGGATTTCGCCCTTATTCATCTGAACCCTTCACTTAAAAGCAAGGCGGTTATTAGGGATGGACTGTTCTTGTATCTCGCAAAGCAGGCAGGAAAAAAGGTACTCGTTTTCTTCCATGGCTGGGACAAAAGATTTGAAAGCATGCTTACAGGCTGGAAGCTCAAGCTTTTTAAGCGCGTGTATTTTGATGTCGATGCAATAATTGTGCTGGCTGAGCAGTTCAAAGCCCAACTTCGAGCATGGGGTTATACAGGCCCCATATATCTTGGGACTACAACATTCGATGATAAGTGTCTGGATGGCTTCAACATCGAAGACCGGCTTGCGGCTCAGAATCACACTGTTAATTTACTGTTTCTGGCCTGGATTGTAAAGGAAAAAGGCATTTACGAGGCAGTGCAGGCGTATCATTTAGTTAAGAGCCTGGGCATGGACATAAGATTTATAGTTGCCGGTGATGGGCAGGAACTTTCAGCAGTAAAACAATATGTTATGGAAAGAAAAATCGAAGGAGTTGATTTTCGTGGTTTTGTTAACGGGCAAGACAAGGTCAGGGTGTTGAAAGAGGGAGATATGTACGTTTTTCCATCTTATAGCGAAGGTATGCCGAATTCCGTTCTGGAGGCTATGGCTTTCGGGCTGCCGATTATCACCAGGGCAGTTGGCGGCCTAAGAGATTTTTTTGAAGATGGGAAGATGGGGTTCATCACTGAAAGCAAAGACCCAAAGATTTTCGCGGATTATATAGAGAAACTTGCTTGTAACACAGAACTCAGGAAACGTATAGGTAAATATAATCATGAATACGCAGTTGAGCATTTTCCGGCTTCAAAAGTAGTTAGAAGGATAGAGAGGATTTATCACAATGTTCTTGAGAAAAAAGAAGATGTGAGACGGCCAGTGATTCATCTAATTCTGAGTCTTGATTATGAAATATTCGGCAGCGCTGCTGGGGATGTAATGCGCGACATTATTCAACCGACAAGCCGTTTGCTTGATATCTGTGATAAATACGGCGTAAAAATGACCATCATGTTTGAGGCTGCCGAATATTGGGCATTCAAAAAGGCCGAGCAGGATGGCAAGCTAAGGCTTGCGTATTGCCCAGCAGCAGAGATGGAAAAACAAGTAAGAGATGCTGTGCGGCGAGGTCATGATGTACAGCTGCATCTGCATCCGCAATGGATAGGGGCCGAGCTAAAGGACGGTCTGTGGCATCTTAACTTTGACTGGTGCAGGATAGCAGACTTGCCGAACGGTTTAGGCCACAAAGAAGATTTATTTTCGATAACCGGGGCTTTATATCAAGGCAAGAAAACGTTGGAAGATATGCTAAAGCCCATTAGGAAGGATTACGAATGTGTTGTTTTCCGGGCCGGTGGATTTTACATTCAGCCCGCCAGGGATGTGATAAAGGCTATGAAGCAGGTGGGCCTGGTGGCTGACAGTTCGGTGATTAAGGGCTATCACAAATGGGAACCATATGTCGATTTTCGAAACGCGGAGGAGAAAGCTGGATTCTGGTGGACCAACACAGAAGATGTGGTCAGGTGTGGTGGAAAGTGCAAAGGAATCTTAGAATTGCCTGTGTATTCGCAGATGAAACCTTCTATAAATAATCTTAAGCTTCCTAAAGTCACGGTAACTGTCAAAAGATATATATTGGAGAGAAAAGATCCGCATAGTCATATTTCTTCTATACCGGCAAGTATCCTGCCTAAAGGCACAGTTTTGCGTCTACTTTTTTCCAAATACCCGATAAAATTCGATTTTGGTAAACTTAGTTCAGCAGACATGTGTGGAATTTTCGTTACAGAGGTAAATAGGCAGATAAAAACTTCAGATAGCTCTATATATCCCTTTGTTGGCATCGGACACTGCAAGGATTTCTGGAATGATAGGAATTTTGAAAAATTTATCTTCAAGGTATCATCAAATGGTAAATTTAAATCTGTAATTTGCTTTGATACTTTTCAGGGGGTTATAAAACGACTGCTTTCCTGAGCTCCAAATGAATTAAGGCCATGTGTGAGTTATTAGTGAGAAAGATAAATTGCTCAGATACAATGGATGTTGAATACCTGATAAAGAAATATTGTTTGACAGATGACTTAAGGACATATGATCCGTATGATATATGGACCACGAAAGCAGGTTTTTTTGTCAAGAAATTATTTAACCATAATAGAAAAGTCGGGATACTGCCGGCAGCTTTATTAACCATTTTTGATACATTTTTAAACAACAAAATTCGTCTGTTTTATAAGGAACGAGAGTATCCTGTTGTTAGAGCATTTGCTGCTCAAATTTTATTAAATCTTTATGAAAAAAAACGAGATCAATGCCTTCTGAGTTATGCAAAAAAGCATCTTGAATGGTTAGCTGAAAATCCTTGTGAGGGGTTTCACGGCTGTTGTTGGGGATTGGGATGGAAATATCCTGTAAGTAGAAACTTGGTTTATGGTGAAAATACGCCGCTTTCAACTGTTACTCCATATGCTTTGGAAGCTTTTATTAAGTATTCAAAATTGGCACAAGATAGCTATTTTGATGATGTCATAAAAAGAATATTTTGGTTCTTCGAAGAAGATATTCAAATTTTAAAGGAAACGAAGGAACACCTTATAACCTCTTATTCGGCTATGTCGGACAGAATTGCCTATAATGCGATATCTTATTCTATGTATTCTCTCGCTTTGCTTTTGGAGTATATACAAGATAATCTTGTTGAAAAGACGCAACAAAAAATAAAGAAGATGTATAGTTACATTTCTGACAATCAGGCCAGTGACGGTTCCTGGTATTATTCGCCAGAGGGTCAATCTTTTATAGACTGTTATCATTCTTGCTTTGTATTAAAAAATATCTATAAAACCAATATGACCTTGTCTCTCTGTGATTCTAACAGGGTTGTAACTAAAGGATACAGCTATCTTATAAATAATTTATATGATGAAAAGATGGGTTTGTTTCGTCGTTTTTCAATCAAAAACAAGCCGGGTATTATTAAATATGATTTATATGACAACGCTGAGATGCTTAACTTAGCCATCTTACTCAAGGATAATTCATTGATTGTAAGGCTCACGGATTCAATCAAGCAACATTTTTGTTTCGGCTTTGACATTTATTCCCAAATCGATGTTCTTGGGATAAAGAGGAACAAAAACACACTTCGATGGGCTGTTATGCCATATTTATACGCATTGTCAGAATCCTAAGTCAAAGAGCCGATTGCCGATTTCCGATTTTCGATTGTCGATTGTAAATCGAAAATTGTAAATTGAAAATTGAAAATCGAAAGGCCGATTTACGATTGCCCCCGATTCAAAAATTGCCGATTTACGATTTCCGATTGACGATTTTAAATCGAAAATTGAAGATCGAAAATCGAAAATTTCTGGGTCGATTGTAAATCGAAAATTGTAAATTGAAAATTGAAAATCGAAAAGAGCCATTAACATTTATGGGGACTAAAGTTACTCCATTTAAATCCTGTGAGGATGTTGTACGCTGTATTTCAGCCAGGATAGAAAATAAACAGAAAACATTTTGCGTTGCAATCAATCCCGAGAAGGTCTACTGTGCAATGTACGACACCACTGTTGCAACCGCATTAGCAGGAGCAGAACTGTGCATCTGTGACGGTATAGGTATAACATTAGCCGCCGCGCTATTGCATGGAAAGATAGTCAGACGGTGCACCGATAATCTCCTTGACACACTCATTAAGATAGCTGCAATGAACGGCTGGAGAGTTTTTTTTCTCGGAGCATCTGCGGACTCAAATAACCAAGCCTGTACAAACTTTCTCAAGAGGTACCCTAACCTGCAAATCGTTGGCCACAGAGACGGATACTTTAAGAACTCGCAAGAAGTTATACATCAGATTAACGAAAGCCGAGCAGAGCTGCTTTTCGTAGCTATGGGGTCACCAAAACAGGAATTATGGATTTCCAGACATAGGCATGAAATCTCGCCTTATTTCTGTATGGGAATAGGCGGGGCCTTAGATGTGGTTAGTGGCAAGGTTAAAAGAGCGCCGAAGATCTTACGGAAAATTGGTCTTGAGTTTCTATATCGGTTGATTACACAACCAAAGAGATTCGTTAGACAGCTTGCCCTACCCAAATTTGTCTTAATGGTTCTTAAAGAAAGACTTCTAACTATCAATAAATAAGCATAATACTCACCAATAACATTGGTTGCCTCAAGCAAAGTTATATGAAGCTTATTAATGTCGCTGGAGCCCGTCCTAATTTCGTGAAAATTGCTCCGCTTATGGAGGAATGCAAGAAGTCTGAGCAGATCGAAGCTGTTTTGGTTCATACAGGTCAGCACTATGAAACAAACATGAGTGCTCTATTTTTTGACGAATTAGGCATTCCAGAGCCGGATATCAATTTAGGAGTTGGTTCTGCAACTCATGCAGTTCAGACAGCTGAAATCATGAAAGCCTTTGAGCCGGTTGTCCTGGAGCAAAAGCCAGATGCGGTATTGGTTGTCGGAGACGTCAATAGTACCATAGCCTGTGGCCTGGTAGCGGTAAAATTGGGCGTAAAGCTCATTCATGTAGAGGCTGGCTTGCGTAGTTTCGATCGCTCAATGCCGGAGGAGATTAATCGTATCGTGACAGATTCTATAAGTGACCTACTATTCTGCACCGAGCAAAGTGGCGTTGACAATCTAACGCGTGAAGGCATTTCCGAAGAGAAAATTTTCCTTGTCGGCAATGTTATGGTTGATGCGCTGCTGAAGAGCAAATCGAAAGCTGAACAGTCAAAGATTCTTGATAGTTTGAATCTAAATAACACTGATTTTACAGTTCTGACATTGCATCGTCCTGCTAATGTTGATGACCCTGTTACATTTAGCCAAATTCTTGATGCCTTAGAGGTCATTCAGCAGGATCTGCCGATTATCTTTCCGGTTCACCCACGAACCAGCAAGAGCTTGTCTTCCTCATTACTGGGTCGGAGAGTCAAAAAGCTACCTTACTTGCGGTTAACCGACCCTTTAGGTCATCTTGATTTTCTTAAGCTCATCTCATCTGCCCGGTTGGTGCTAACAGACTCCGGCGGGGTGCAGGCTGAGACAACTGTCTTAAAGATTCCATGTTTGACATTACGCGAAAATACTGAGCAAATCGTCACTATAGAAATAGGTTCTAATAGGATTGTTGGCACCAACCCCGACAAGATCGTCGAAGGATACAGGCATGTGATGGATGGTAGTTACGAGGAACCTCGTATCCCACCCCTTTGGGATGGCCACGCTGCTGAACGTATCGTAAGAATACTTTTGGATAGACTATGAGCTGAATTTGGTAAAGTCCAAATTTCTACCCACATAAGTGCAGTGATTAGTTATGGCTCGAGAATTCATTTTCAGAAAAACGAATCAATTAACTGATGCTGAAAAAGAGCAAATTATAGAACTGTTTTCCCGTGTCTCCGGGAAAAAAAGAGACAGAGACCGGTTTGATAGAAAGTATCTCTACACACCTCTGGGGTATTCTTACCATGGCTTGATGGTAATTGATTCACGCATTGTCGGTGCATACAACGTAATCCCTTATCAATATAGGTACTTTGACAAAAAAATCATCTTTGGTCTTTCTGTCGACACAATGATCGATGAGCAACATCGAGGTGGACCATTTAATCTTCTGAAAATGGCTACTATGGTTTACAATGCTATGAAGCGAGACAACATTTGCTTCATCCTTGGATTTCCAAACGATAATGCATATGAATTCACGAAAAGAGTGCTCGGGTGGCAGGATATCGGTGAACTCGATAGCTATGTACTGCCGCGAAACATCGGGGCAATCTTTCCAAAGATGAAATTTCTGAATTTGTTCTCTCGTATTTTTGCCAAAATAATAGTCAGCTTGCCTAAGTTACAGCTCTGGGACGAACATAACTATTACATCGAAAAAGTTGTCGACAAGAATTTCGAAAAACAAAGATACAATGAAAGATATAGCACTGTTATCCTTAGTAACGGAGGAAAATGTATATACAAAATCCGGGCGCGTGACCAAATACGAGTATTGTACGTAATTGATGTCTGTCCCTTAACTGTCGACATCTTTGATGAAGCTGTAAGGAAAGTCTATAGTTTGAATGCCAAGTCCACAGATCTTGTGATTTATACAGGAAAACTAAATTTCATGCCAACAAAGCTAATCAAAATGCCGAGGTTAGGTAGGAATAGGATGGTGGGTAAGGTCCTGAACCCCCAACTTGTTGATAACCGCATTTTTGAAATACGAAACTGGAATGTGAATACCTCAAATGACGATAGCGAGGAAACATTGTGAATAGATCTCTAATTGACTGCAAAGTATTAAAGCAAAATGGGTAGAGTAAGATGAGTGTAGCACAGCAAATTCGTAGTTATATCGTTGACAACATTCTTTTCGGAGACGGAGAAAAACTCCAGGTAGATACTTCTTTTCAAGAGCATGGCATCATTGATTCCTTAGGATTCGTGGAGTTAATCAGCTTCGTAGAAAAGAAATTCGGAATCGAGATCAAAGATGATGAGCTAATTCCAGAGAACTTTGACAGTTTGCAGAAGATTACCCGATTCGTGGAATCCAGAATCCAGAATCCAGAATCCAGAATCCAGAATGGATTTTCACAAAGACATTCTCAAGATCGATTGCAAAAGTGAGGCTGAACGTATCTGCTCATTCATTCAGCAGCAACTACGCGCAATAAGGCGTGATGGTGCCGTGATCGGATTAAGTGGCGGTGTTGATTCTGCGGTAAGTGCTGCTATTTGTGTGAAAGCATTAGGCAAAGACAAAGTATTTGGGTTGATTCTTCCTGAAAAAGAATCTAACCCAGTAAGCTCTGTTTATGCAGCAAAGCAAGCTAAGCAATTAGATATAGAAACAGAGACGATTGACATTACGCCTACACTGGAAGCTTTTGGAACTTACCGCAATAGAGATAAAGCGATAAGAGAGGTTTTTCCCGAATATGACGATGGGTACAAATCAAAAATTACTCTTCCGGCTGATTTGCTCTCCAGAGATGCTTATAACATCTTTACCTTGAAAATTGATGATGGTAAAGGCAATGTAAAATCAGCAAGACTTGGCAAGAAAACGCTAAACGGGATAGTAGCTGCTACCAATTCCAAGCTGAGAACAAGAATGATGCATCTTTATTATTACGCAGAAATAAAGAACTACCTTGTATGCGGTACAACCAATAAGACCGAAGCCATACAAGGATTCTTTGTAAAATATGGAGATGGTGGAGTAGATATTGAGCCCCTCGGTCATCTGTATAAAACTCAGATATATGAACTTGCAGAATACCTTGGAGTAATTAGTGAAATTATTGAAAGAGTTCCCAGTCCAGACACATTTAGTTTTCAAGTGAGCGACGAGGAATTTTATTTCCGCATCCCTTACGCAACACTCGATCTTTTACTCTATGCGTGGGAATATAACATTCCTGTGGAAAGAGTTTGCCAAACTATGAATTTAACCGAGGAGCAGGTAAAAAGAGCTACCAGAGATTTTGCTGCCAAATACAATGCAACAAAGCATCTTAGGCAATTACCGCCTACACTTGAATAGATGAATCAAGTTAAATGCATGCCCTTAAGTCTAATGATTTGTTGGTAGCTCGGGGTATAGGTTATGGGCATGACACTTGGAATATTGCCTATAAATTATTTCTGATGCTGGTCAGGGTTCCCTTCACGTCTGTAGGTGAAAACAAAAAGAGCATTCCAACTATGTGGGCTTTCGATGGTACGAAGCTAGGAAAGGGCGAAAGAAGGCCAAATATACGCAAGAGATGCTGTCAGAAAAGTTATTAAAAAAGACAGGATTGTTCAATGCCACAAACGTGGATAAACTTGTAAAAAAATCGGAAAGCCGATAGTGGCAGCGAGGTCGACAATATGGCCTTAGTTGGTATTTTATCATCTCAGCTTATTCACCGTCAGTTTGTCGAGACCCAAGCAAGCCTGGCTATTCCGTTTCTCTCAACATGATTATTGATAGACGAGCAGAGGTTTACAACGAGTCAAACCAACCATTTTCATGACAGCAATTACAGATGCAGATGGCCGTATTTTCGTGATAAAATTGATAAACTATTGGAATAAAGCTCAGTAGCATAGTTTAGCAGGCTTAAATGAGAGACGTTAAACCTATTGTTAACCTCGCTGATAGTAAGTCGGTATTATATTTGTGTTTTTTTGGATATAGATAAAATGGCAGAACGTTTCTATCGATCCAAAATTGTGCAAGCTGCTCTTCGCGAACGCCGAGAAAAAAGGTTCGCCTTCATGCTATCCAAGGTTAATCTTCGGGCACAGATGTCTATCTTAGATGTTGGTTGTGGCCCCGACGGACGTAGCGTTGAGGATTATATTTCTGACAATTTTTACATCACTGGTATTGACTTGTATGAAGAATGCAAGGTGAGCGTAAATCATCCACACTTCACCTATATTCAGCAAGACGCAAGTGATTTGAGCAGATTTGAGGACAACAAATTTGATTTGGCTTTCTGTGTTGGCATGATGGAACACATCTGTGACCGGCGAGTTCTGCTCAAAATTGTACAGGAGATTGAGCGTGTCTCAAAACAGTATGTGATCGTTGTCCCATGGAAGTGGGCTTGGATCGAACCGCATTTTCATCTTTTTTTCTTCCAGCTGTTGCCTGAAAAGCTGAAACTATTCCTTATTCGTGCATTTAACCTTCATAATCTAGGGAAAAGGATAAAAAAGGACCGTTCTTATCTTCGAAATCATTATCAATGGTTATCAAGCAAAGAGTGGAAGGCGATGTTTGTTGACTCCAAAGTATACGTTTGTCCCGGCTGGGATACTATCGCAGTTGTAAAGCGAATTGATATCAAATGAAAATAAATGTAGATGGCGGTTTCCTCCTTCGATAGCCGGGCCCTTCGGCCCCAGTTTAGGATACTAAGAAAAAGTGCCTCCTAATGTAAGTTAGAATAACCCGCTATGGGGAAAGCAGTCGGCACATTAGGTAATTCGACATACAGCAAAAGACTCTTTTTGAAAGCGACCCCTTATTGTGACATAGGATTCTATAATGATTGAATTTGATCCCATACTAGTCCATGATTGGCTTTGCCGTTCTGCCAGGCGGTTCCCGGATAAGCAAGCCCTTATATGTGGCCAACAGCGCTGGACATATAAGATGCTCGATTACCATACCGACCGTATGGCCAAAGCGCTATTCGATATAGGAATAGGCCATCAGGATAGAGTTATAATCTTTCTGGACAACTGTTGCGAGGCGATAATTTCCCTTTATGGCATTCTCAAGGCACGAGGGGTTTTTGTAATCCTGGATGGGTCGGTGAAAGGGCCTAAACTTAAGTATATCCTGAAAAACTCTGGGGCGAGGGTACTGATCAGCCATACCAGCAAAGCCAAGGTAGTTAAGGACGCTCTTGCTGACACCGATAATAATTGTAAGGTTGTAATATGGATTGGACCGCAGATCGCAATTCCGCAAAACCTGCCTACCGTTTCACTGACCTGGCGTTCGATATTCTCTGACCTTGACAGCGGAGATGAGGATACTTACGCCGAAATAGACACTGAACTTCCTCGTGGTATTGATGTTGACCTGGCCTGTATTATCTACACCTCCGGTTCCACCGGTGAGCCTAAAGGGGTAATGTCCACTCATCATAATATGATCTCGGCAGCCCGCAGCATAATTCAATATATCGGCAATTCGCCAGACGATGTCATCCTAAATGTTCTACCCTTATCGTTTGGTTATGGCCTATATCAGATTATTATGTCGTGCATGTTTGGTGGTACGGTCGTGCTGGAGCATTCCTTTTTGTATCTCCATGCCATATTGGAACGTATTGCCGAAGAGAAAGTTACTGGACTGCCGTTGGTGCCAAGTATGGCAGCTATGATGCTGCAGATGCAAAACATCCATGAATACGACTTTAGCACCTTGCGGTACATAACCAGTGCGGGCGCCGCCTTGCCCGTTAAGCACTTTCACAGTCTGAGGAAATTAGTACCTCACGCGAAAATATTCAACATGTACGGACTGACCGAGTGTGTGCGTGTCTCTTACCTCGCTGGGAATGAGCTGGACAAAAGACCTTCATCGGTAGGAAGAGCAATACCAAACTGTGAGGCCTTTATTGTGGATGAAAAGGGAAAAAAGATAAATAACAACGAGGTTGGAGAGTTGGTTATCAGAGGCTCAAATGTCATGCAAGGATACTGGAACGATCCAGAACTGACTGCTAAAACCTATCGCGACGGTTCTTATCCCGGCGAAAGACAGCTCTACTCCGGGGATTATTTTCGTCAAGATGACCAGGGCTATCTTTATTTTATGAGCAGAAAGGATGACATAATCAAAACCGGAGGAGAAAAAGTAAGTCCCAAGGAAATAGAAGATCTGGTTTGCAAATTGGAATCGGTGGCGGAGGCATCTGTGGTGGGCGTGCCGGATGAGATTCTCGGCCAGGCAATCAAGGTCTATATTGTGCCGGCTCCCGGAGCCAAACTGACGGAAAAGGACGTGTTGAAATATTGTAAAGAAAATATGGAGATGGTTTGTATCCCCAAATATGTAGAGTTTATCGAGAGTTTGCCCAAAACGCCTCATGGCAAAGTAGATAAAAAACTGTTAAAAGCAAGACAGATATGAAAACCGTCAGGGCAAATACAACTTTCACCGCAGATGTGCTCAAGCTGGATTGCCATAAAGAATTAGAGAAAATAGTTGCTGGCATCAGGAACGGCGTGGTTAAGCAACTAAGAAAAAGAGGCGTAGTGGTCGCTTTATCTGGAGGTGTTGATAGCAGCGTAGTAGCAGCACTGTGTGTCCGGGCGTTAGGTAAAGACAAGGTGCTTGGACTTTTATTGCCGGAGAAGGACTCTTCAGCAGAGACGCTGACGCTGAGCCGACTCATCATTAAACATTTAGCAATACCATCAGAGTACAAGGATATAACAGACATCCTTACAGCGGTCGGCTGCTACCAGAGCAGAGATGAGGCTATAAAAAGTGTGATTCCTGAATATGGGGCTGACTACCGATGTAAAATTGTCCTTCCCAGTCTGATGGATGATGAAAAATATAGGATATTCTCAGTGGTTGTTCAATCACCAGAGGGCCAGCAGAAAAAGGTGCGGTTAAAAGCCTCGGCCTATTTACAGATAGTAGCAGCCACTAATTTCAAACAGCGGGTTCGAAAAATGCTGGAGTATTACCACGCAGACCGACTCAATTATGCTGTCGCAGGGACACCAAATCGTCAGGAATACGACCAGGGCTTTTTTGTAAAGTTAGGCGATGGAGCTGCGGATATAAAACCTATAGCGCATCTTTACAAAACCCAGGTCTATCAAATGGCGAGGTTTCTTCAACTGCCAGAAGAGATTGTGAACCGCGGCCCCACCACGGATACCTATTCTATGTCACAAACTCAAGAGGAGTTCTATTTTTCTGTGCCTTACGATAAAATGGATCTTTGTTTGTATGGTAAAAACCATAATGTGCCGCCGGAAGAGGCAGCCCAGGCTGCGGGCTTAACAGTTGAGCAAGTGCAGCGCGTATATCGTGACATAGACAATAAACGCAATGCCACTCGCTACCTTCATATGTCTGCCCTATTGATCGAGGAAGTGGAGGAAATTTTTCATCAATTAGTCTGTTAGTGTGTATGAATTAAGATTAGAAATGCCGGTACTATCCGACGCTTGGTGCCTGGCAATTCCTAATTAATCTCGGAAAGCTAAAATAAAGCCGGTATCGCCCTGGCGGCCTCGGTCCTTTCACGAAGTTCCGCCGAGTCCTGTCCTGTCCTCAGCGGTACTGGTAAGGGAGGATCACAGACGGTGGTCCTCCCATTTTTTTGCGCATCAGGCTGGGAAATATTTTGCAGCTTTGATAGTTAATCTTATAATAATGGCCAAATAATGGGAGAATATTTATGCAGGTGCCTCTATTAGATTTAAAAGCACAATATGCAACCATAAGAAATGAGGTTTTAGCATCTGTTTCGGAAGTGCTCGAATCGCAGCGATGTATAGGTGGGCCGAAGGTTGCTGAACTGGAGGAAAAAATAGCTGCCTTGAGCGGCTGTAGGTATGCGGTGGGTACTTCCAGCGGTACAGATGCTATTTTGAATAGTCTAATGAGTTTAGATATTGGTCCTGGTGACGAAGTTATTACCACACCATTTACTTTTTTTGCAACGGTTGGTTGTATCGTCCGCGCCGGAGCAAGGCCTGTATTCGTGGACATCGACCCGAGGACTTTCAATATCAAGGCGGAACTTATCGAGCTGGCGATTACAGAAAAGACCAAGGCGATTATGCCTGTGCATCTTTTTGGCCAGATGGCTGATATGGACCCCATTATGGAAATTGCTAACAGATATAATCTCGCGGTCATTGAAGACGCAGCGCAGTCAATCACCAGTACATACAAAGGCAAAAAGGCAGGCAGTATCGGCACGGTGGGCTGTTTTAGCTTTTTCCCCAGCAAGAACCTCGGCGGCGCCGGGGACAGCGGCATGGTGGTTACCAACGATGAACAATTGTACAACCGGATGAAGATAATGCGGGATCATGGTGCTAATCCGAAGTACTATCATAAGTATGTTGGTGGCAACTTTCGTCTCGACCCAATTCAAGCAGCGGTTCTTTTGGTCAAGCTGCCACATCTGGATGAATGGTCGCAAGCTCGCAGGCGCAACGCTGCTTTTTATGATGAGAAGTTTGCGGGCACAGTAGTCAAGACACCATATATAAGTCCGGATTGCGTAAGCATATATAATCAGTACGTAATCAGGGTTTCCAAGAGGGACCAATTGCTTGCTTATCTTCGAGAAAAAGGCGTTGGCTGTGAGATATATTATCCGCACCCCATGCACTTGCAGGAGTGCTTCAGGCATCTTGGTGGAAAGTGCGGCGATTTTCCTGAGGCGGAAAAGGCGGCGGGGGAAGTTTTAGCTATTCCAATTTATCCAGAACTTACAGACCAAATGAAGGACTATGTTGCCGAGACAATTATATCTTTCTTGCCCTGTCTGGTTTAATTAGCCCTGCCACCTGTGGGCAGGGCTTAGCCCCGGCACAGGTCCGGTGGTTAATCGAGTTTGCCCTTGCGATAAGCCGATAGGATGTAGTCAATTCTGATGACATCACAATTGATGACTTGACTGTGGAGTAGTTTTAGAGTTTTGACAATTTCTGTTTTACAATAATAGCTATAAAAGCGCATTTTCGGTTCCCGCGGAGCGGGTTGGCATGTTTAAGGGAGGTAATAGCAAAATGCAAAAGGCAGCAGCAGTTTTAATTACCATGGCGGGCGTAATGTTGTTCGTCCAGCGGCCGTTGACTAAAAGTGAGCTTGATACCGTCCGAATGAAATTGCAGATCAAGATTGAGGCCGTCGATGAAAAAATCGATAAGCTCAGCCAGCAAGTGCAAACGTTGAATGAGAAAATGGACAGGCTCGACCGAAGGTTTGCGGGGTTGGAGAAATACTTCGACGTCGGACAAGGGCAGAACCCAACGGAGAAAGTAATTCCGCCAAAGGTCGAGGAACTCATAGAAAAAAGAGTTCGCCCATCAGAAGATGTCCAATAAAGGTGATGGGAAAGGCACCCCGCAACAATTGCTGCATCCGCTAAAAAAGCCCCTCACGACTTCGGGCAATTGGTGCAGGGCCGATTGCTTAAGTCTGTCATTGCTGTTTTTTGCTGGAAATCAGGCCTTTCAGATTGTATATATTAAAAGATTAGCGCCCGTAGCTCAATCGGATAGAGTGACGGACTTCGAATCCGAAGGTTGCAGGTTCGAGTCCTGCCGGGCGCGATTAAAAACGTGGTTTTTGGGGTTGTTATCGAGGGTGGTCCGTCTACAGCTGTCGGCCTCTACCAGGGCTATGGGAAAGATCCTTTGAGTAGGAATCTAAAGATATTTACGATCCATTCCTTAAGGCACCCACATGTTACTAATTATGTAATTGATTGGGGATTACCTTTACCGATTGTTCAAAAACACGTGGGGCACAGAAGCTTAAAGATCACCTCAGTTTATCTATCTCCTTCAGTCGAGAAGATAGCCGAGGCCTACAATGCAGCCCGCAAAGATGATGTCTTTAAAGGCCATTCTTCTTATTATAAGGATTGAACTTTTCTGAAGTCTCACTTTTCCAGGATTTATTTTTAGATTTTTATGATCCCCATTTTCGCATTACAGAACTAATGTGAAGAAAATCTTGCAAAACGGTTATCTTCTCTGTGTAACGAATCAAGAAAAAATAGCCAAATCGTCAAATGAACAACTTTTTAAGAATAGGAGCCTTTTGTGCATTAATAAAGCATTTCCAACGGCTATCCTTTTAATCAGCTCCGAGAGCCAGCAGTTTAATCGTCTAAGGTTATACGGCGTTTTATGCACGGTCGCGATCTATGGCAGAGTACTGTTTCTAACGAGAGGCCTGGAATCTGTCTCGGACGTCGAAAAAATTATGAAAAAACTTGACATAAAGTACGATAATCATTATAATGTTTTTTAATATAGTTCATATTCAGCAAGAAAGAGCGACACACGGAGGTGGAAAATCCAATAATATATGGGAAAGGGTAGTGATAATGAAATGCGCACATATAATAGTGGCTGCGGTACTCTCATTGAGTACGCTTGGTCTAACAGGTTGCTTCTCGTCTCACCCGAAAGACATAGAAGCGTTTCTAAGGCCCAGGGACGTTAATGTAACCGCTGAGAGGTATGTTTTGCAGCCACCGGATGGAATTGAGATACATTGTTCAAACGTTCCAGAAATCCACTTGCAGCGTCAACGTATTCGGCCAGACGGGAAAGTGAGTTTTGAGGCTTTGGGCGAGATAGAGGTAGCTGGAAAGACGCCGCAAGAGGTTGCGGATATGTTGAAAAAGAAGGTGGTAGAGCTTTATACGCTGCCAGGAG
>Ga0315312_1000575_pt1 | contig 39848 bp, 74 predicted proteins | sample TDP7_MG_FD_203629 | JGI IMG/M metagenome (GOLD analysis project Ga0315312, IMG submission 203629) | Freshwater sediment microbial communities from Lake Towuti, South Sulawesi, Indonesia - TDP7 | ecosystem: Environmental > Aquatic > Freshwater > Lake > Sediment | place: Indonesia: South Sulawesi... | reverse complement strand
GTTTTTTTTTTTTTTAACAACCAAATCTAGGTAACCTAAACTAGTATCACTATTCTAGGTAACCTAGTCTAGTATCACTAGAATTGGTTAGCGAACACTTTCTAGTATACTAAAACTAGTGTTCCTAACCGGTAGTGTACCTCTAGCCTTACTCTCTCTCTCTTCTCTCTCCTCTCTCCCTCTCCCCATGACCAAGCATATATGTTCCTGAAAGCTAGCTAGGCCCATTGTAAAAGAGGGGGGTGGGGAGAGAACCCATCTTGCTGGCAGCAGGCATAACCAATGGTTATATAGTATTTGTCATATATCCCTTCCCGGAATGATGAAGTTAGGCAGCCTGGTCAATTCTCCATTTCCGTCATAGATGTCTTGAAGGCTGCCCCCTGACCAAGATGTTACACTAAGTGTAACATTCCCGGACTTGTCATCTAACTTTCTGTAGGGATCTCCTGTTTTGCTGTAGTGAAAGCTTTTTATATGTATGTATCAATTTAAGACAGATCTTTATGACTCCAAAATGTCCGCGATGCAATTCTGACAACGTTAGGAAATTCGGCATACAGCTCTTCAGCTCAGAGCCTCATAGACGGCAAAGATACCAATGCAAAGACTGCGGATATGCCTTCTGCCCTAAACCGGAGGAGGAGCAACTATGTCCAAAGAAGACATAAGAAAACTGACGGAAGACGTAAGGTCCCTCAAGCGGAAAGTTGCACAACTCGAAGAAACGATGCACATACCCCCCTCGCTCGCCTCCTTAATCAAGAGGATCCAGGAAAGGGGGGTAGTCACCACTCAAGAGTTGCAGCGCGAAGGCTTCCTGCTCTACGGTGGAAATCGTACCAGGTTGTATGAAGTGCTAAGGTCAAAGCCGAAATTTCGGGTAGTACCTGGCCTGGCGAGACACGCGACCGCAGTAATCGCTTACATGGGAAACGAGGAGTTGCGCGAAGATCCCAGTTTGATGGCGGTAGACTACCTGCTCCAAATACCTGTTGCTAGAAGAGTATCAGTAGTCAGCGACACCGGGAAGAGGCACTCAGGATACAGAGGACAGGAAGGATCTCTAGAGGGGATAATGCAGGTCTACAAGATCACTAAGGAGAGAGCCTATGAGGTCTGGCAGGAGATCCGGCGGCTTTTTTCGTCCCGGATAGAAGAAGATAAGTTGGGAAAAAAGACGTTTTTGAGGAAATATTAAATGTTGAAGGAAGGATGGTCCAACGAATTAGTTGGGGGTAAGCTCCACTACTTTGTCTTTAATGATACTGTTCCGAAAGGGGGAGTAACAGATTCTCTGTGCGGAGGAGTTAGTGGTCCTAAAAGAAGCTCTCTTAGGCTGATGAAATATGATGAGCCGCTAAAATGCGAGAAATGCAAAAGATTACTCGAGAAAAGAAGATTCAGGAGGAAGTATTGATGAGGAGCATTGTCTTCCTGCTTCCGGAGCCGTGGATTGATCTGATAGATAAGGCAAAGGGAGACCAGCCGCGAACCTACTGGCTCAGAGACGTAATAAGACAAGGCCTCAAAGACCAGGGAATATGGCCAGAGAAAGAAGACGAACACCGAATCTATGTGAGCCTCGAGCAGCAGATTCAGAAATTATGGGAGAGCCGAGGATTAGAAGTAGAAGAAGAAAAGGTTTCCCCCCTGGGGGAAGGCAGATTCATCTGGACCATAATAGCCAAAGAAAAGAGAGAAGATAGGAGGTGAAAGGATGGGCTTTTGGAAGTGGCTCTTACTGTCTGGTAAGAGAGCAGCTCTAACGAGAATAGGCAAGGTCTACTTGGCAACGAGCATACCATTATGGGTATGGGTGGCGTGGGCGCCGTTGAAGCCGGCTTTACTAGGAGTCCTTGTTTGGGTGGCCTTCTGGCTCTTGTTCGGTGCTCACGAATACTACTCCGAATGCGTCAAAAAGAAGGAGACGAAACCATGACCGTCTACAGGCAGGAACGGCCCTGGTGGTGTCCGCATCCAGACTGCCAGTTCAAAAGGAGAGTGCAGGACCACATCTGCGGAGGCAACCTGCCCGAACCTGTACCACACGAAGGGGACCTTAACAAGTATCGGATCTGCCTCAATCATGTCTTGGCATTCCCCGAAGTCTTTGACCTTCAGGTAAACGACTCAGACTTAGACTGGTTCAGATGGATCTTCAACGCTCTGGACGGGAAGGCCACGAGCTGGCTTAAAGATTAAAGGTATTCAAGAAAAACTGAAGATATTGGAAACGCTTTCTGAGGAGATTAAATGAGCAAAGGTCAAATTCCAGAAAGATTCCTTAGTAGAGATTCTCTTTTGGAACATCTGGTATCTGTTCATTTATGGGATATTAGAAAAGATTTTCGTCGTTGGTCGGGTATAGACGAACTATTAAAAGTTCACTATGAATTTCATAAAGATAAAGAAGTTAGCAGAAAGGAGGAGACATAGATGGCCCCAATTGGGACGATACTGATAAAACATAAGTGTAAGCAGTGCGGTCTTGAGATTCCAATACCAGCCTATGTAATCATATCAGTTATTGAATGTCCACAATGTAAGTTCAGAGACTTGGTTCTGACACATGAACCCATAAAGAAAGAGAAGGAGACGACAAAGGAATGACTGAACTATTCAGAGTGATCTACGAAGTACACGGCATCCTGGCTGCTGACTCATTGAAAGAAGCGGAGGAAGCAGCGCAGAAGTTGGCTAAACAGAACCGATGGATATTCAAGCGAGCAATCGTAGACGATCCTAAACAAGACGAATCGTTCCGGTATCCCAAAGAGGTCAAAGAACTAATTGAAGATGAGAGGAGGTGGCGAGAAAGATGACTGAGGTCCGAAGGAAGTACAAGGTTGTCCATGTCCATTATGTTGAGAGAACAGGGACAGTTCTACTATGCTTAGAACCCTTAGATAAATTGCCTCGAACAATGCCCTTCATGGTTCCAGGCGGATCAGAGGAAGAGAAGGTAGTAGGAAAAATGGCGCAGGCAACAGTCAAAGCATTAGAGGGGATAGTTCCAGGGGGATATCCGGAAGAAAGGCCGCTTGAGGTCAAGATGACCTTGGAAGACTACGAGAAACTAGGCAGGCCAGGGATCCTAGACGAAGTGACACTAACCCTAGAAATGATCAAGGAGACTACATAGAGTTGTTAGTTCTGGAAATGATCTTTGAGATGTTCATCTTCATTCCTATACGCCTATTAGCCTTCCTAGTTTACAAGCGGCAGATCAAATGGATAAGAAAAAATAAGGTTTCCCCTATCGCTGAAATTTTTGAGAGAGCAAGTTACGAACTACTCAAATATAAGGAGACGACATAGAAATGCCTGAAGTTCCACATATTTCTTGGAAGCGATTAAGTGTCGAAGAGCTTAAAGATTACTATGAAAACGATCCTAGAGAATACAGCCTAGACGAGAAAAACGTCATCATAGCTTTAGTTCATTTGGTAGAAGAAGGCAGGATTAGAGCATTTCAAAAACCCAACGGCGAAATCCGTTATCAATTCAATTCTCTTTATGAACTTGAAAAGGAGACGAGATAGATGCCGAGGGTAGTTCAATGGCCCCTACCGGGTAAGAAGTGTCCTCTGTGCACCTGCTACTTAGCCACCAACGTAGACTTTGACAGCCACGTGGAGACTCATTGGAACAAGAACGCTGACGGCACCCAATGGATGTGGGCTGACAGAGATCCCTACACAAGAGACATGCTCCGCAACGTAGGAGTCATGGTTAAGGACGCTTGGAAGTACAGCCTAAGCCGAGACGGAAGAGTAATAGTCAGGAAGAAATGGCTATGAAGGTCACCTTTGAAGAAGCATGGAATAAAGCCGCCAAAAACGCTGAAGAAAGAATGAAGACAGACGAATCCCTGAAAGCCCTGGTAAAACAATACGAGAAACAGAGTAAACGTCTTCAACGCGCTCAAATCAAAATACAGATGCGGCAGGGAGAGATCTTCAGGGAAGAACTTAAGAAGACGCTCGCCATAGTTAAACCTGATGCAAAACCATGAAAGACCGCCGGAACCAAATATAATGCTCTTCCTCGTAGTCATAATGATCTGCGCAGCCATAGGTATGCTCGTGGCTGCCACAACTAAAGCGGTGGAGATCGTATCAGAAGCGATAGAAAAACTGAGGAAGATCTTGAGGGACCACTATGAAGAAAGCTGCGTTCCTAGAGCAGTTCAGAAAATACTTCATCTTCTCATCCCGAGAGTGGATCGTCAAGATCTATATGCAGGCTAGTCCCTGCCTATACAACGGCAGCATCATAGACATCGAAACAACAGGCCTCAACCTCGGACCAGGAGACTACTACAACCCGCCAAGCCAGATCCTAAGCCTCGGAATCTACCAGGGCTGCCTAATCCGGATCTACCAACTCGCAAAGCCAGAGTACGACAGATTCAAAGAACTCTGTCGGAGAATCGCCCTCAAGACGCCTACACCCCGTTATTCTTATGCAGCTCACTTCGAGCAACAATTCCTCGAGATCCCGGATGGATGGCACGATCTAACTCGGTCAGAGTTCCTGGAAGAGTCGTTTGACTGGGGAGAGCCACATTTCAGATGCTACCGCTTAGCAGATGTCACTCGAGGACCATACGAAAGCCGGGAAGACTGGGACATAAACGCCTCAGAGATCCCTGAAACATGGGAGAAATGGCTTAAAACACAAGACTGGAGACACCTAGCAGAGATCTCATACCACAATTACGTTGACTTGTTAAGAGAAAGGCAACTTATTTGACGTCAAATCCATATTCCGTGAATATGCCTCTGAAAGGCTGTTTTTTAATGAAATACCATGCTTTCTGACCTCAAAAATACCCACTTACCCTATATCGTTCATCCTACTAGGATTTAAATACTACCCCCCCAAATCGAATATCGAAAACCCTTTAAGTAAGGTCGTATCCTATATGGTTCAGGCGCTAAAAACATGCCTCAATATTGGTGTCCGTACTGTGGCGAACCGCACAGAGAGGAAAATATGATTAAGAGTTGGCGTTATCACTCTCCAAAAGGAGGAGCATACTTCATAGTGAGGCTGTTTAAATGCCATAAATGCGGAAGAAAAGTGCGTGTAACCGATAAAGAACCGGGAATACCTCTCAAGGAGAAGTATAGATGAGGCTAACGCAGGAAGAGTTTGATGAGATCTTGAGGAAGGCTAAAGCATCCGGGCGTATTTCTAGTGTATGTGTGTTTCCGCATTGTACGCAGCCTGCCCAACTTGGAGTTAATAAGCCAGGTAGAGAGTACAGTCTATGCGCTGAACATTGGCGTCTGGTTTCAGATTCAGACGTAGAACTGTAATGCGAGGTGGGGAAGCTAGGGCATCCCGCCAGACTCATAATCTGGAGATCGCCGGTTCAAAAGGAGTTAAGGTTGAGGCTAAGAGACGCTTAGATTGCTCAGATACCCCCAAGCAGTTTTCTGGCCTTGCCTTCTCTCCTGAAAATCCGGCCCTCGCAACCATTAAACATCTTTTTGATGGGTTAAGATTATATGCCGTAAGTCTCTATACTCCTTTGTACGTGGTACAAGAGGCTACTATATGCCTAAACCTAATGATGACGAAAAATTGCTACCGCCAACAACGAAATTAGATCTTACGTTAACAGTTGAGTTGGTTATGGCCGTCAAGCAGAAGGCGTTTAAACTTTTCGGCAGACGGAAAGGCGCCATATCCCACTATGTTGAGATGGTTTTGAGAAACGACCTTCACCTGAAGCAGAAAGATGTGGAGGAATCTTGAGATGTCGGGACCAACAGAACTGAGAATTGCTGAGATGCTTAAGGAAGGCGCGTCTTACGTAGACATCAGGAAAGCGCAGCGTGTCGGGGCTGACACAATTAAGAGTGTAAAAGACATGGTTACCTCCGGCATTATCGCTTTCGACGATCAAGGTAAAGCCTTCATTGCGAAGCCTGCGCAGAAAAACATCGAGGACATCCACGCTCAGGTTATGGGAGTGGTCACCAAGAAGGCGACTGAGGAGGCTCTGATGAACGCTGAGGATGATTATGCACTTGGCAACGAGATAAGACAGTATTGGAACCTTAAGGCGCAGGAGGCAGGGTTAGGACTCCGCGAGTTCGTTAAGGCAGCTCTCATCTTCTACGACGAATACAAAGACGAGCTTGAGAACATGCGGAAGCAGGCGCAGATAACCCGGTGGGCAATCAACCAGCTCCGAGGAAACATGCTCAGAAGGGCTAGGATGGAGCTATACTACAAGTTCGTGCGTTACTGTCTCTTCCTTAAGGAGAAGGGGATGGCTGTGACGCCTGAGCTTGTCCGTGATTTTTACCTAGATTTAGCCGCCTTGGAAACAGGCGGATCCTTACGGATAGAGAAGAGAGTTGAGGGGGCGATGTAGATGGCTGGGAAGAAAACAGGTAGAAGTACGACTACAACCCAGGTAAGCAGAGACTTGGACCTGGTTATAACCAAATACGCCAAAGACCATAACATATCGAAGAGCCAGGCAGCAGACGAACTTTTCGGCATCCTTCATCCAGACGTGGACGCCGCACCGATCGGACCTGCCGAACCGCCGGAACCCGAAGAAGGTGAGGAAGAAGCGGAGGTTCCAATAGAAGAGCCGACAGACGTTTCAGAGGAGCTAGGCAAGACCGTGAAGGATCTACGCACAGTCAAGACGATAGATGCGCTTAGCCAGTCTTTCAAGGGTGAAGGCGAGAGGCCGATAACGTCTCGAGACGCCTTTGAGCTGAAGAAGATAGAGAAGATGTTTGGAAGTTCAGATCAGACAGCCAGGGGCATGGACGTCGCGCAGCTCCTGGACGCTCAGAGAAAAGAGATGATGGCCATGTTCGATAAGTTGATGGCTGAACGCGAAGTCAAGGAGAGTAAGGCTGAAACGGACTTTTACAAGAAGCAGCTAGAAGACAAGACGTCAGCCGAGATCCGCGCGCAGGAACTCGGTGCAGCTCTTGCACCCTTCCAAGAACAGATCAACATTTTGAACGAAAGCCTGAAAGTTCTCGCTGGAAAAGTCTCGCCGGAATCCAGAGAGACGCCGACATCAGCAGAACTAGAAGCGATAAAAATACTTGGATCCGGGATAAAAGACGCTCTTGTAGAAGTCGGCAGGGGTAAAGGTGGAGAACCAAGCGAGAAACTTAAGGACTACCTCGACAGTCTAGCCGCCATAATGGACAGAATAAACGAGTTCGGCAAGAGAGGGGAGGCACCGTCGGGGGAGTTCGACTGGAGAACAGCAGCCATTAACACCTTCGGAGAAGTAGCAGGCGAGGGCATACGTGCAATCAGCGAGATAGAAGCACGAAAGCCGCGAGGCTTGGAGGGAGAGGGCGAAGAACCCCAGCTTTCCAGCAGGATCATTGAACGGAGAGTCTATAACTACGCCATGAAGAAGATCGTGGCGGGAGAACTGACGATTAACCCCTACGAAGCGGCAGAAGAACTAGGCTTAACAGCTAACGAGGTTTGGGGCGCCGTTGAAACTTTGCGTAAGAGAGGCGCGTTGAAGTCGCCACAGGTGAAGAAAGGTGTCGAAAGGAAGGAAACGCCAGAGAAGCCAACAACCGAAGAAGGAGAAATCATCCCAAACGTTGAAGGATAGCCCGCCTAAAGCGATCCCGATTGACATGACGCCTGAACTCTATGATCACATAAAGGCAAACATACTGAAGAAGCAGCATCCCGTTGTCAGGCCTCACCTGAACGAGTTTTTCAAGTGGCTTAAGGGATTGGATGCTTTAGACGTCTACGATGCTTTAGAGAAAGGCGAAACAGTCAAAGAGAAGTACGAGCAGAAGCGATTTATTCCCATAAGGCTCTCGATAGCCGCAGCCCGAGGCTTACTTAAAGCCAGCCCAGGTCTAAGAGCAAAGGCGGAGAAAGCCTTCAGCCTCGACTTAGCACGGCTGGTTCTGCGTTTTGAAAACCCCGAAGTCTACCAAGTACTAAAAGATTTTGATCCAAACGAAGAATACCTGAGAGAAAACATCAGAGCCACGAAAGAGATCCTTGCCTTGGGAGTGAAACCGGATTGAAGATAGGCATAGTTGCACCGTTCAAAGTGATAAGCCATCGGACAGTTGCGAACCGAATTTTAAGAGCCTTCCAAAGCGAAGGACACGAATGCGAGATCTACGATTTTGAAAGAGAGAGGATCCCGACAAAGAACATCCTATACGTGGGAACGGTAGTTTCGGAGATCCTCAGCTACATGGGAAGGTTCCTACCTGACAGTAACATAGTGTTTTACGGAACAACAGAAGGGTTCCCCATCATAGATCCCGTGTGCATAGAGAAAGAGATCGCCGGACAGATCAAGATAGTCGTTCCAAGCGACTACTGTAAAATGTGCCTAGAAACCGCCGGACTGCCTGTTCAGGGAGTCGTCAGACATGGGATAGACATGGAAGAAGGATATGACAAGAAATTCGCTGAGTGGCTAAGAGCCTCATTCTATAAGGGATGCCCCAAATGCGGAAAGGAGACACAGATAAAGGCACCTATGGTCCTCTGCGTCGCCGGGAACCAAGAGAGAAAGGGCATAGACCGCTTCCTCCTCGCCAGCAAGATGGTGAGCCGAGAGCTACGGGATGCCGATCCTCCAGTCTGGTTCGTCCTACATTCAGGAGGCGGCTTCGTAAACGTAGCAAAGATGATTAGTGACCTGGAACTGCAAAGGTTCTGGTTCACAAACTCGTACGGTAGGCTGCCGACGGCCAAGGTTAATACCCTGTTCAGAATGTGCACAGTTAACGTGTTGCCTAGCTACAACGAGGGGTTCGGCTTAACCACTATAGAAGCCATGCGTTACCACAAACCCACTATCGCAGTAGACGCACAACCCATGAACGAGATCATTGCCGATGAAGAAACCGGCCTGCTTATTCCCTGCACGAAGGTTGAACAGAGAAGGTACATGGACCGTTGGTTTCTGCCGATGCACCTCTACAGCGTAGACGACCTAGCGGACGCCATAATCGCAGCAATAGATCCAGATAGCCTCGATAACCCAGAAGTCATAAGAGGAATGGCGAGGAAGATTCGGGAAGCGAAGAAAGAGTATACCCTTAAGAATTATATGAAGCTACTTGATTATTTCTAGGCATGAGCCTCATAGGACGTCTACCTAGAAACTCTAAGTTTAAAACTCTGCGAATAAGGAACAGACGTACAGGACAGGAAACATCTGTCGAAGATAACTCCTGGTGCGAAATACGGCAATTAGCACAGGGAAAATACATTTTTGAGATAACGCTCTACGGCTCATCCGCTCAACTAATATTAAGAGCTGAGGAAACACCTGACAGCAGTACCATAAGAGTCGAGTCTTTCAGGCGAAACCCATACTTCAAAGATATTGTGCAAATCTGCTTAGCTGGCCAAATTATCTTAAGTAATGTTGATGAAAGCTCTGTATGGTCAGTTACTCCGAAGGTTGTTCCCGTCCCCCTTGTTAAAGAACCTGTCACTCCTAAGCCTGTTACGATCCCGCGTTTGTTGCCGAAAATAAACTGGTTCGGCGTCTTCAACTGGTCGGGTTACGGTCAAGTAAGCAAGAACTCCGTACTAGCCCTGGACTTTCTGGGGTTAGACGTGAAACCATCAGGCAGGACGTTTTCTCCAACAGAGGACTGGAGCTACATCCATAAATTAGGCTCTAAAGGGAATAGGCAAGATGCCGTAGCCATTGTGAACCTGAATCCGAATGAAAGCGTTCCGAGGCATCCGTTCAACATTAGATACACCGTCTGGGAGGCTACCCTTCTACCGCCAAGTTGGATACCAAAACTGAATACAGAGGATGAGATCTGGGTGCCTAGTAGGTTCTGTAAGGAAGCCTTTCGGAACTCTGGCGTTCACAAACCCATAACGGTCATCCCTCACGGCGTAGATTTAGAGAGGTACAGCCCGAGAGGTCAAGGGAGATGGAGAGACTCTCGGTTCACGTTTCTATTCATAGGAGACATGCTGCCCCGTAAAGGCTTAGACGTCTTTTTGAAAGCCTTTAAGGAAGAGTTCAGGGCTGACGAACCTGTTAAGGCGCTGATAAAACTTCATAGTGGTAACATGAACGAGTCGAAGAACATTCAGGTGATTAGAGAGATTATCCCATTTGAACAGATGCCTGGTCTGTATCATTCAGCAGACTGCTATGTGATGTCCAGCAGAGGAGAAGGATATGGGCTGTGCGGCTTGGAGGCTTTAGCATGCGGATTATCTGTGATCTACACAAATTGGAGTGGCCAAACAGATTTTCTCTCAGAGAACATAGCTTACCCGATAAGCTATCAGCTTGTTCCAGTCAGAGACATGCCTTATGACTACATTCCTCTATGGGGTAGAGCGATGTGGGCTGAACCTGACATAGAGGATCTAAGACGAACGATGAGACACATCTATGAAAACCGGGATGAGGCGCGTAGGAAAACGAGTAGGGGATTGGATGTGGTATGGAAGAACTACAGTTGGGCCCATGTCGCACAGAAAATGTTGGAGCGAATGAGAGAGATTGGTCTTTAAAGTTTCTGCTATTGTAAACACGTTTAATCGCCCGGCAATCATAGACAGGTGCATTAACAGTCTGCTTGATCAGAGAAACCTTTACGAGATTATTGTCATTGATGACGGTTCAAGTCCGCCAGTTCCTCATCTGCCGAGCGTGAATAAAACGATAAGATTACCTAGAACTATCGGGGTAAGCAGAAGCAGAAACATAGGCGCCTTAATATCCTCAGATGACGCAACGCATCTCTTCTTTACTGACGACGACATTGTATTACAAGATGGCTGCATGGAAATCCTTTGTGAAGAGAAAATATGGAATAATAACAATGTCGCCGCTGTAGGCGGCAGCGTCCCAAACATGAACGAACAAGAGAAGGTAAATAAAGTTTACAGGTATAACTGCCATCCCATGACTATTGATGAGAATGGGCGAGTCACAGATCTAAGCGAGTTCTGGGTTGAGGAAAATAAGTGGTGGAGCGCAGACCACATTAGAGGCGGCAATCAGCTTGTGCGAAGAAACATGTTCTTTGAGGTCGGCGGATTCCGGTGGGTTTATGGTATAGGCGGCTTCAGAGAGGAAACGGATTTCTGTCTTGAATTGAAGAAACAGGGCTATCGGTTATGGTTTAACCCTGTTGCGCGCGCCCTCCATTACAAAGTACCCTATGGAGGAGTAAGAGTTCACCAACAGTTAGAGAAGCAATACGACAACATTTTCAGAACCAGATGGGCGCCACTCCATTATCTCGGCTGCCACATAGAGTATCCCGAGAATCTAATCTCTGTTGTCGGTGATAGATCATAACATCGCTGGAAGAGGAAGACTACGTTCAGTTAATCGAGAGGACGCAATACGCCTTTACTCGATGGAGAGGGAATACGTGAAACTGTTATTGATTAATCCGCCTTACACTAAAGGGACGAAATGGATTCCTGTTTCGCCGCCTCTGGGAATAGGTCAAATAAGCAGTTTCCTGAAGCAGCATGGGTATGAAGTAAAATTGATAGATGCCTTCGATTGGGATGACAGGCAGATAGCCGACACGATCTTAACCTTCAAACCTGAAATCATAGGTGTAACCGGCAACAGCATGATTCGATATGAACAGTACCACATCTGCGAGTTAGCGAAAGAGGTTTACCCTCATGCAACTGTAGTGGCAGGAGGTACTCACGTAACAGCTATGACGGATCAAGCGCTCAGATACTATCCTGCCATTGATGTTGTGGTGAGAAATGAGGGTGAAGAAACAATGCTTGAACTCGCTGAGGGCAAGGCCCTAGATAAAATTGATGGCATAAGCTACGTCCAAGATGGAGAGGTCATTCATAAACCAGCGAGAAAACCCATAGAAGATCTTGACTGCCTCCCCTTCATTGATTGGGACAGTTTCGATCTGAAGCGATACCATAGGGAGACCGACTGCGATCCCCTGTTGAACGTCGGGCTAAAATCGTGTCTACTAACGAGTAGAGGATGTGTCCATAGGTGCAAGTGGTGTTATGTCAAAGAGATGTTCGGCAGAAGATGGAGAACAATGGGCGTCAGACGAATCATGGACGAGGTAAGGTTCCTGGTAGAGAGGAAAGGCGTCTCATACGTAAGATTCTATGATGACGAGTTCTGCACTTCCAGGAAGAGAACAGTTGAACTCTGTGAGAGAATAGTTTCTGAGAAACTGAAGTTCAATTGGAGGATGCAAACCCGAGTTGACTCCCTGGATCCTGAGCTTTGCAGCCTTATGAAAAGGGCAGGTTGCGTCACGGTCGAGTTGGGCATCGAGTCCGGCTGCCAAAGAATACTAGACGCCACGTTAAAGGATACCACCGTTGAGCAGAACCGAAACGCGATAAGGATGGTCAAGGAAGCTCGATTGCTCGCAAAGGCATTTATGATCATAGGCAACGTAGATGAGACCGTTGAAAGCCTGGAAGAGACAGATAAGTTTCTGCGTGAGACACGTCCAGACTGGTGTAGCGTCTGCACAGGCGTAAGAGTTTTGCCCAAAACACAGGTTTGGAACGAATTGAAGGAGAAGAGGTTGGTAAGAGATGAGATTTGGCTTGAGTGTAAAGAAGTTCCCTTTTATCCCGTTGACGTCCCCAACGACACTCTGAGACAGTATACTGAGCTCTGGGAAGGAAACAGATACCGGGACCGTGATCCAAGAACGATAGTGCCTTAAACGTCTAGCTTCCAGTTGTGCTCTGAGTGTCCACTTTTAGAGTACAATCATTTACCATAATTTTTTAAGTCTAAAATCAGTTCTTCTAATTCAGAGGTAGATAAGTTTGGCGTACGTCTACAAGCCAGTTGGAGGCGCCGTACTCGGCGTATCCATACCCCTCGTAGTGGAATACGGAGCAAAGGGCAAACGAGTGAGCACAGAGATCCCGGTTAAGTGGAGCGGCATAACTGGCATCGTTGAAGGATTAATCGGAATCGTCCCGGCAGTCGTCAGCGAACAGGGATGGGCGCTCAGAGGCCTCAAAGACGAGGACAAGGCTTTTCTCGCCTCTTATGGAGGCGCGGGACTAGCGACCGGCTTAAGCATCATCGTCCTGGACGAACTGAGGAAACGCGCGCTCTACGAGTTCAGGAGATCTGGGAGAGCACCCACAAGGATCCCTCTGACAGAACAAGGCTATCCTAGGATGGAAGAGGAAACACCGACGGCGGAACTTGTCGAGGAGATATAGGAGCGAGAGAGAGGAGAAGAAAGATGGCACTTCAAGGTAATGTTTTCGCGCCTACTCACCGAGACGAGTTCTACGCGATCGTAGGTCAGAGGTACTCGGACGCTAGGGGAGAAGCCGCTAAGATCGCGGCTAGCAAAGGCATAAGGATGGCTGTTGAGTACTTTAAGCCAGTCCACTTCGGCGCAGCTTGGGTTACACGTGGATACAAGTTGCCGACAGGCGATACGCAGAAAACGCTTCTGTCAAACTGTGCCTTCTTCCCGTATGGGATACTGAACCTTCTGGACGCCAGCAACGTCTGCTGCATGGACTACATGAAGTGGTACGAAGGAGCCAAGACCGATTACGTCGGCGACTGGTTCACGCTGCCGGTCTGCTATTACGAAGAGAAGCAAGGCGCATACAAAGGAAACCTGGACCACTATAACTTCCGAGGAGACGAAACGTTCACCTTCACAGTCCACAGCGAATGTACCCCCGAAGAAGTTAACGCATGGTTACTCGCCTTCGTGGCCCTGCCTGCAACCCTGAAAGAGTCAAGGATAACAACCGCCTAGCCCGGTTAGCCTTCCAAGTTTTTCTTTGCTTTCCGCTGCCTCCGTTAAAGTAATGGAGATTATAAAATGGACGAGCTTGACAGGTTTCCTCTGCTCTACGAATCCTACAGCAAAAGCTCAGAGGTATACGTCTCTGGTGCAGAAAAGGTCACTAGACTATTAGTGGTTCTCTACAAGATGGATGGAACAGCAGAAACAGAGAGGGCTGAAGGCAAGACCTACCCGGTAGGCACAACGATCCGCGTCAGAACGAACCTTCAATGGGAGTCATCTCCCGGAGTATGGTCCGCAGTCGCGGGGAAAAGCATAAACTTCTACCGCAAGATAAACACGGGGGCATACTCGAAGGTAGGCGCTGGAACAACGGACTACAACGGGATATTGAGTTTGGATTTCTCGCTGCAAGGTGGAAAAAACACCTTCTACACGGAGTTCGTGGGAGACGCAGAATACAAAGGATGCAAGAAGGCGGCAGGAGCATTTGGCTACTGAAGGGTTCGCACTTGACCTACGGGATCCTCTACGAAGAGACCTTCTCTAAAAGCGCTGAGGTATCGGTTACAGGAGAGGAATTGCCCGTTGCGCCTGAGTACGAAAGAGTCCACTTCATAGGACACGCGCTTTACAACCCAGGCCTAAGCAAAGAACAACTTCTAGGATACGCTGCCACCCTGGAAACAGAGATAGAGCGAAGAACAGGATACAACGCCTTCCTAGTAGACATAACAATCAAGCATTTTGCGCCCGTAATGACGGACGTAGACTTCATCATAGACGTGCCGACAGTTAAGGGCCTCGGCACCAAGAAACTAAGCCCCATAGATCCTTTAACGCTGATCGCCATCATCGCCATAATCGCAGCCGTACTTGCCTTCATCATCTGGCTCTTTTGGACCACATACATCGAAAAAGTGAAACTCTACTACTGCGACCAGGAGACGCCGCCGACAGCGTACGAAGGCTGGCTTCAGTATGTTGCGCACCTAAAGGCGAAGCATCCCACAAAATACAGCGCGATCGAAGAATCGAAGAGCAAAGACTGGTGGACAGAGATCCCTGAAACGATCAAGTGGGTTGTAGGAGGCGCCGTAGCAGTAGCAGCCATAGCCTTGGTTGTGGAACTTGCGAGGCGAAGCAAGTGAGCCTACTACTATACGCTGAAACACTCAGAGCCACCATCACAAAGTTAGACATCAATGGCCAGGGACCAGAAGCACGTTTAGATCCAGGATCCCCGCTTCTGATCAGAGGAGAATACAAGGTTCAGAACCCTGAGACAGATCCGACCGACACGGTTCAACTTATCCTGTTCCTGGAGGACAAATTTCTCAAATGTGTCTACAACAATGTGCCTGCGGCAGCCCCAAAGTTTTCAACAGGATCCTTCACCTTCAGATGCACAGTCCCAACGGAGAAGGGAAAGTACAGGATCCGGGCAGGATGGGCATATAACTGGAACTGGCCAAAGCAAGCCTACAACTACCTGCAAGCGAACCCTGAAAACATCGAAGATGTAGGAGTTTTGTACGTAGGACCATTCAAGATAGAGGCAGCAGCGCTTCTGCCAGCAGGCGTAGTCATAATTCCCGTAGCAACGATTATAGGGATGATGGCACTACCTAAAAAGCGGTGAGCGGATGAGCAAGAAGAATTTCAAGATCTCAACATTCAGGCAGCAGCTAACGCCAGAGGAAGCGGAGAGGGAGAAACAGAAGGAGACGTCGCTGGGCGAATCCCTGCGTGAAGCAGACCGCGTGTACGAGAAAAGAAAGAAGAGGTGAAAGGGAAACGACGTTGCTCTACGAGTATGCGAACGGGCAGATTTATCCGGGAATAGTGGTTTCACCTGCGCCAGCATCTAGCATACACGAACCAACCGAGAAGGGCGTTGAAGAGCTAGGAAAGAGCGTACTTCTTGGAGCAGGAGGTGCTCTACTGACATTGGGAGCATTGAGTCTAAGTCCACTCGCAGCTCTTTCAGTTCCAATCAAAGTCTTGTTAACGGGTAGCGCCTTCTTAGGTTCAACGGTGATAGCACACGAAGCTCTAAAAGAGGGAAAGAAAACCCTGCGGTTCCAGGTTTCGCCTGCACCCGCATCGCAGATCCATTGTCCTACTACAGCAAGAGTTGAGGAAGTCTAGAATGGCTCTGCTGTACGAACCGGTAGATTTTGAAGAGGTTGGAGACGAGAAGCTGAGGAGGGTAGTTCTCCTAGCGACAGGAGCAGGCTTAGGCGTGTTAACATCAGCCTTCTGGCTTCATGGATACGAAACAGGCGAATGGGGGAAAGGAAAAACGGTTGGGGTAGCCACGAGAACAGCTATACACGCAATCGGAGCAACCGCCGGAACACTCGTATCAGAGGGGATGATCCGCTTAGTGGAAGAACGGAAGCCACCCCAAGTAGTCGAGGGAGTCTAATGGTTTTCCTTTACGAAGAAATCTGGGAAGAACCCATACCTGAAACACATGCGCCACCGCAGAAGATCCCGGCTGCAAAGAAACTATCATCAAGCCCCTCGCTATGGCCATACTTACTCTGTTTCGGCGCAGGAGTCTTCGTGGGACTGCCCATAGGCAGAGAGATCCTGAAGACGTTGGCTGGCATGACTGAAGCCGAGATCAAAAGGCGACTGGAAGAAACGAGAGCTAGACGTGGGCTTGAATGAATGGCCACAGTTCTCATAACCGCTTGTCCGCATGATCCTCCAACCCGGTACGGCTACTTCTACCTGCGGAAAGCAGCAGATGTTCTCGCAAAATACGATCATAAAATCATTTTTCTGAGAAGCGCGAACCTACAGAACTTCAAGAATGCGCTCTTAGAGTACGATCCGAAATTCGTAATTTTAAACGGTCACGGCGGATCAAAAGCGGTCTGCGGCTGCAACAACCAGGTCTTGCTCGGCGTATTGAGCTACGACTACGAACTTGGAAAGAAGATCGTGAGAGAAAACCCTCATTGGATGCAGGGCAAAATAGTTTTTCTCTTCACCTGCAACACGGGCAAAGAGCTGGCAGAACGATTGTATAAAGAAGGCGCCTTAGCGGTCGCAGCCTTCAAACGGGACTACATATTCGTAAGCGAAGACTCAAGCCCTCCCCGCGACGAAAGAGCGTACCCGTTCTTCATGGCGCCGGTCCAGCTCCCCATCGTGATGGCGGAGGGAGGATCCTTCAGAGAGGCAGTCGAAGCGGTCCGATCGGCATTTTTATACTACATGGAAGAGGCGGAAAAGAAGGGCGATATGGTTCAAGCGAAATACTTAAACTATGACCTCGAAAACTTTGTTTCCTATGGGGAGGCTAGACTTTGATCCTTTGGCTACTTTCGACAATAGCAGGAAATATCATAGGAGAGCAGATCTACAACGAGATCGAAAAGAACCTGGCAACGGAAGAGGCATACAAGTACGCTAGAGCAAGAGGTAAACCGGTCCTAGATTTCGGGTGTGGTGTCCGGCCAAGAGGAGACTACAACGTAGACGTCAAGCTGCGAGCAGCTCCCAACTTCATTAGAATACACAGTTTTGAAGCTCCACGTCTACCGTTCCCGGAAAAGTTTTTCGGTTCAGCGTTAGCCCTCCACGTCTTGGAGCATACGAGCAATCCGGCTCAAGCCTTAGAAGAACTCGAGAAAGTGGCGGAAAAAGTCTACGTGTTGACGCCTAAGCCCTACTGGATAATGAGTTGGCTCCATCCTGATCACAAGTTCGTGTTTATAGCTAGTAATGTCTATTTTAGGAATCCCCTATATCATACAAAGGAAGAACTAAACGATATTCCTCTTCTCTTTCCTGAAAAGTCTTATTAGTGGGAACGGACAGATTCTATTTTACTCCAAAGAAGAAGAAGAAGGAGGATGATCGAAAATGTCATTTGTACCGTACACCATTTATGGTGCCAAACTGCCAATACTCAAAGCAGGGTTCTTCTTCGCAATCTCAGACAAGTTCCACCAGATCGTAGAGGTAAGACCTAACCGCCAAGACTTCGACATAGGAGCAGCATACCCGGATCCAGGACTAATCCTGAACGTCACGACAGGCGCTATATACGAAGCGTTGCACGGATCCATAGATCTCGGAAGAGTAGTTCACCTGATGTATCTGGCGTTGACAGCAGCAGCCCCGACAGTTCTGTTCCGGTGGGGAACAGAGCCGCTACTCTCGAGGTGGCGAGCATTCAACATAGGAAGCAACCACGCCGGACTGACCAATCCATTGACAGTAGACAGATGGAGCTACGACAAAGAGATGCGTATGGCCCTAATCAAGCTGATAGGAGCACAGACTCTTTGGCTGGAAACCGTAGAGTACGCAACCCAAGTCTGGGCAGAGGAACCCCCAAAGCAATACCTCAAGATTTTGCCTAACGGACAAGCGGTTTTCGTTAAGGCAGGCTAACCTCATGGCTAAGAAAAAGACGCTCCAATACCCCGGTGAAATATGCCGCCCAACAGAGAAGATAGTTGACACCATAGAGGTAGAGCTTTTTCGACCTGACTGGATTCCACCTGTAGAAATCAAATCTATAAAAAAACTGGAGAAAACCATAAGGCCTATGACGGTGCCTCCGCTCCCAAAAGCAATTCCGCCACCCCCTCAATTGGTCCCAACACTTACTCAAGAGATCAAGAACAGTCTGTACAAGAACTTCACAGTTGATCTAAGCGTAGCTCGTGCAGACGTTCCGTTAGGACTCAGAGACATGGGCATAGTTGCTGATGCCATGACGATCATAAGTCTCACAGCAGGAGCAGCCTTCACCTACAAGATTAATAGTACGGCAAACGATTCGACACCAGGCATAGCGAGAGCACAGGAAACCGAGTTCGAGATCGAAGAATTATATCTAACGAATGCAGCGCAACCGCTTGCCACAGCAGTCATACGAGTAAACTGGAACCCACTTCTAATCCGAGTTAGACCGTAGGTGAGACTATGCCACTCAATCTCCCCGCTGAGCCTGTTGACATCTCTGGCCTACTTACTAAGGCATGGTTCGACCAGATAATCGGCAATCCAGCTGCTACCCCGCCAGACTTAGGCAACACGGTTACAGGTATACTGAACAAGTCTGCTGTAGTCGCAGAGATCCTAGCTGACGTTACAATGGACGGTTCAGAGAAGGCCTTGGTACATTTCTCAGAAGCCACGCTACTTGAGTATCAGTTGCCCTTCGTCGTCGAGGGATACGTTGATTTAACCCCTATGCAGGCAGGAGACACAATCGTTGTCAGAGAATACGCTTCATTAATAGAGTCACCGTTGACATATCGTCTCTACGCAACCCACACCTACAGCGGCGCCCAAACCGAACCTTTAGTCCACTTCACAAAGAAATTCGGAGCATACGCATACAGAACTACGGCTCAACAGACAGCGGGCGTAAACAGAACTCTGAGGATATACGGCTGTGCTAGGAGAGTCAAGTAATGCCTGACTTTCCAACTCTTGATGATAAAATTCTGAATCCTATGCAATGGGATACTTTCATAGCTATTGACGCGGCTGCGATGGGTAGATCAACAAGGCTAACTGGAACAGGTAATATCAGCATTTCAGCAAATGAACTGGGATTATTCACAGGAGCTACAAACGGTAGCTATGCTGAAGCTGTTTGGGGGCCAGCCACATCGTTTAAGCGAAGAATTACTTTTATGCTTTGTGTATGCATAAATATGATAACCGACCACATATTTGAGTTTGGACTAGGATGGCCTTGGCTTAGCACCGCAAACACAGACCGAACGACCATCGAAATTGAGGACGGAGTGATCAAAGGAAAAACCGCTGATGGCGTAAACACGGGCCGCACAACACTTAAAACTCTCACGGTAGCCGAGTTAGGCATTATGTTCACCATAGACCATTTTCCGGGTGTAAAAGAAGATTTCTATGTGGACGGAGTCCTTCTAGGTACCAGAACAGCTAACCTACCGAGAACAACCTATTCGTGTGACTTAATGTGCGCTATGGTCTATAACAAGGCAGCAGCAAATAAAGGGATCTACATCAACCCTGGCGTGATCGCTAGAGTAAGGAGATAAAAAATTGAAATACCTCTACGGAAAAAAATCAATAATTGAAGATTTATTGAATACGATAGGTAGAAGCGACATACCATTGACAGAAGTTGCCCTAATCTCTGACGGAGAGACAATCACGGTGGATTTTGGCAAACATTCCCTCGCTAAATCCGAGGAAGAAAAACTAAATACCTTTCTAAGTAAACTCGGGTTCAACCTATTAAGAAAAACAGCAGATTAAGATAGATCTCTCAACCTTCACAAAGGTTACTACCTTAACCTTCGACTCTGGAGAAAATGTTGTTTATGCTCTTTACCCCGAATAAGAGTTAAATGCTAAAACAAATAATTGAGTATGAAGGTGTGAAAAATGGGGAAACTCTCGGATAGAGATCAAGCCATACTCATGCTTTTAGTGTTCGTCCTCCCGCCGATAATCACTTGGGCTAGCTTAGGAATGCCGACTGACAGAGTAGCATTAGGAATACTCATATCGGCTATACTCTCAGGTGTCTTAGCCTTCATCAAAGAGATCCTAGGGGGAAAGCCACCTCAAGAAGAAGATCCGCCCGAAGAGGACGAAAGATCAAGTAGCTTTAAGCTGCCGGAAAGAGTAGCCATCCTGGAGACAGACGTAAAATGGATCAAGGAAACGGTCCAGAAGATTGAAGGACGCACTTGGTGGATCCTCGGCTCTGTAGTGGCTCTTGGGTTGATAGCGATACTGATAGCGCTTTTCGGCTAGGCTTCCCTGAGATACATGCTTTTATAACAGCTTAACGAATCTTAATATTATTGAGGAGGTTTCATGGTTACTCGAAATGTAAGGTTAGACGCTACGCTGCTGACAGACACCACGCCGTTGCCGGGGAAATCCATTGAATTTTTCCATAAGGTTGCGGGTGCGCCTACTTGGGTTTCTGACGGCACAGACATGACTGACGTAGATGGAGTTGCCTCAAAAACCATAAGTCTTGATGTTCCAGAAAGTTACGACTTCAAAGCAGAGTTCTATGGTGATGTTGACTACGATCCGAGCACGGCAACCGTGATGAACTACCGAGTGAAGGCAAAGACCGCATTAACCTTAACCGCAACACCACTCTGAAAGGTGAACTGAAATGCCGAGATATGCGGTTGGCGGACGGTCTGCGGCTACAGCGGCAACCATAGGGCACGCTGCCGCTGCTCTCTGGAACCCTTCAACCACGAAGAAGATAAAGATCAGAGAAATCTGGGCCTTCAAGACTGTGGCAACAGTAGACTATCACGCTCTGCGCCGTATCAGCGCTAGAGGTACACCAGGTTCTACTGTAACTCCGGGACAAGGAAACTGCTTTGAACAGCCAAGGATAGCGCCACAGTCTGGAGCGTTACTTGATCTTGCAGCTTATACTGTTCAGCCGACGTTGGTAGGAGAAAACTTAGCTCGTGCCAACCTTCCGGCAGCGATCGGAGCTGGGTTCATCTGGGTATTTGCGGAACCTATTGAAATCCCGCCTGGTGAAGGACTCGCTATTATTACTCCCGTTGCCACGATCTTGCAGCCTTCGGACTTCACATTCGTATGGGATGAGTAGCTTGCCAATACACCGTGTTGGAACCGCCGTATTTGCGCCAAGACTGCTTCACCAAGGACTTCGACACGGGTACACCGGTGGCACGCCGAATACTGCTGGCTATAGTGGAGCCTTACAAGCAAGCCGTATCGCACAGCCCAGCCCAATCCTAGCTACTAGGCAGATTTCATCCAATCGCTTTCCTGCTCCTTGGACGTTAGAACGCGTGCGAACAACGGGAATGACTTTAGGCGTTACCCCGCTATGAAACTAAAAATTACCATAACATTAACCTATGACGGTATTCCTTTAGACGCTCCCATCCTCGCTTTCATAGACGATCAATATTTGAAAACACTTTATACGGTTAATGGTAATGTAGAGGAGATAATTGACGTCGAAGGAAATTACATCACCGCTATTTTTGAGGAAACAGACGACTATGAAGAGAGCTACGACAAAAAACCACTATCAGGCGCTTGCAGGCCAGCCTCCTTTCGTCCATATTTTTTATGGGAGGAACGATGAAAAAAGATTTCTAGGCTTCCCTCAGAAAATACTTGTAAGGCTTAACGTCTGTCCTTCGTACCACGCTTTTCCTCAGCAAGACGTTCAAGTGGTCCCTTATGGTTCCAGAGCTGAAGCCGTAGCTTAAAGCGATGCTTTCAGCCGTGCAGCCTTTCCGGTTCTCCATGAGATGCCTAACTATAACAGCCCTAATCCTGCTTAAGTCAATTAGGCGAACAAGCCAGGGAAACTCGCTGTGAATAGTGCCATACTCGTCAATCGTAAACGGAATCATGTTTACCCTGCCACTTTTCACCTCTTCAAGCTGCCCCTCGAGATCTCTAACCCTGCCCTGCAACTTCTCATACTCTTCAAGGCTTGGTCCCAAGGCAGTTTCAACAGAGATCCTCGACGTAGGCGGAAGTTCTCCCTTAACCATCTTGGCAGCCTCACGCGCAGTCTTAAGCATGTCTATCTCTTTGTCTCTACTCTTGACGTCCGACTCTAAACCCCTGACTCTCGCATTAAGCCTTTCAATCTCGCTTCTCTCCGCTTCACGCCTAATCGTAAGCCTCTCCAGATCAACTCTGAAAGTCTCGAGAAGATCCTCAAGCTCAGGACGTTCAACAAACTTAGGTCGAACCGTAGGTGTAGTACCGATGTGTGTCGTCTCCCTCTTGAGACACCGCGCCCAAACAATCTCATCATTCGTGAAGGCGCCATAGAGAAGAGCCTCACCAACCTGCCTCTCCTTCAACCGCATAAGCGTGGCTAAAGGAATCCTGGTCAGGTCCTCGAGGCGCTCCAAATCGTCCTTATACTTCTGATACATGAGGATCCAGTTCTGACATTTAGCCAGCAGGTCCTTCGCAACCCAGCTAGGACGGTGACTGATGATAACGGAGCCGATTCCGCGTTTGCCACCCTTCTTAACCAGCTTACCGAACTGAGCGTAGTCCGGGCCTCTAGTCTTGTGGCCACGTTCAGGAATGTACTCATCAGCCTCGTCAATCACAACTAGACAGGGGATCCTCGCCCTTCCCTCTTCGCTAATGAAGGCGCGCATAAAAGCGGCGAGAAACTCGTGTATGACATCTTCTTCAGCATCCGGGCTGCTCAAGTCGAATATGACTGGAACTCTGCTCTCCAAAAACTGATGAGCCAAAAGCTCAGCATGTTCAACTCCAACGCTGACGTCGCAGTTCTCCTGCTTCTCAACGCCAACCACAAGCACGCTGAACTTCTCCCGGAGACTGTAATACTCTCCCTCCGGATCCATGATAACGAAAGGTAAGCCGATCTTGCAGAGGTCCTCACAGATCTTGGCAGCCGTATAGCTCTTTCCCTTCCTGGGATCAGCCATGATAACGGTGTTGTTTCCCCCCAGCAAGTTGGACGGATCTATCGGAAAGGACTTATTAGTTGTAAGAGTCTCAAAAACCGTTAACACATCATTGTTTTGTTTGCTCATCTTTAGGCTTCTCCTCCGTGAAGTTGACTTCGATCTGACCGCGCTCCAAGAGATGCTGCGTCCACTCAACCATAGCCTGCGAACAAGAATCGTTCCACATGAGCAGGAAGCCGCTTCTGCTCAGGCCCAAAGCCTTGGCACAAGCATCTATGACGTCAATCTGATCTTGCGGCAAGTCTATGGTGGTCCGCTTAATCTTCCGCTTAGGTATATTCTTCAGAAGATCCCTGATGTCTAACCGTTTCATAAGTATCCCTCATCAAATTGATGCCTTACACACTTATATTTTTAACCCGGCTAAATATCTTCCAAGGTGTAAGAAATGGCGAAGCTAACCCTAACCGCCGGAATCGGGATCGCAAGGGCGCCTCCGCACCAGAAAGTCGGAGACTCCTACACGTTCCACATCACGCCGGCAAGGATCAGAGCTACTCCCCGAAGGGCCGTTGTCCGAGGGCTGTTAGCAAAGATCGCCAGCGCCGAGTGGGACGACATTGACTTCGCAACGTACATCGGGAGGAAGATCACCCTCTCGAAAGGTATGGTTCCGCCCATCGCAGCCGTAGTCGCAGAGAAACTCGGAAAGGCATATCCTGACACGCTGCGAAAGCAGACACAGGACGCCTTTATAAAGAAACGGAAGACACGCCACGCTGCTGCTGGTGGAATCGTCGCGCGCGGAGAAGAGGCTGCCAGGAAACTCGGAGTATCCATCTAGCCCCCCTTTTTCTAAACTTTATTAGTCTAGGCGCACACTTTTCTAGCGGAGCCTATGAGCGAGGAGTATCATATTGTTGTCCGGCAGGGTAAACCGTACATACGTAGGAAGCCGTATCACTACGAAAACCCCACGTTGAGGCAGCAGGTTCACCAGGGAAGATTCGCCAAAGTAGCGTCCGAACAGTTTGATAAAGCGAAGGGATACCGAGATGGAATCCCTGTCGTGGCAGCCGAAGTAAAAGAGTCGCTCAAAGAGAAAACAGTTCTCGCGCATCCCCCAAGAACCTTAGAACTGACACCTTTTCAGTACGCGGTCCTGTTAGACCAAATCCGGAGAAGGCAAGTGAAGGGAGAGAAGGTAGTATTGGTAGATCTGCTGGCCGCGAGAAACATACGCATAAAGATTGTTGTTCCCATACCAATAGAAGTGACAGCCGAATAGTTATTGGACTGCTAAATGCTTATTCGCTCTGTAAAAGCTGACACAATAGAGAACATAGTCTTCGCTGATGCCCATGCCCACAAGATAAGCGATGTCAACCTCAGCCTTCTCAACAGTCTCTCCAACCCAAAACTCAATAGTGTCCCTAGGAAAATACTCGAAAGTCGCACCATACTTTTTCCTATGATCATCGCACAACTGAAAGAACAAAGGATCACTTGTAGGTAGACCGAGATCTCTAAGACGCCTCTCCAAGTAAAGGCTTCGCAGTATCATAGTCTCTCTTCCCTCGCCTATGCAAGCAGGGCATAGAAAATAACCCCAGGGCATACCCCACTTCCGGAGCACGCCAGGAGGCGGCGCCACGACAGGAGCAATAACCATAGGGGGCACAACCGGAAGGACCTCTTCAGGAACCGGCACCTTAATCGGAGGCTTCACGGGAGGCTTAACCAGCCCAACAACCCTTTCAACTAAATCTTCAACATCTTTCATAGCTGTGGATACCGCTTCATCTCTAGGCATGTCTTTGTAGTCTCTTCTCCAATCGAAAAGCGCATCCTCAAACATAGGACGCCACTTAGCAGGCGATATAGTTCTCTCGAGAAGCAACGACTCAAACCGAATTAACAGCCTTCTCTCGTCAGCCTTCTGCAACCCCCTCTCCACAGGCGGAACCTTAACAGGGGGAACAACCTTCGGAGGCGGCACCTCAACAATTTCCAAATAATCTTTTAGAAGAGGATCCTTCGCTGTCTCTTCAGGTAGTTCCATTATGTCGCCTTTCTTGTAACCCTCTATCCACTTACCATCAGCAGCCCTGAAACCGTAAGGAAGATCCTTCTTGAACCTAACCTTCACGTATTTGAAGACAGGGGGAGGGGGAGCAACTACCGGTGGCTTCTCTACCCCAAGAATCCTATCAATAAGCTCCTCCTTTTTGCCCACAGTTGGAAAGTTCTTGATGGCAGCAATCTCGCGAAGCTCCTCAACTTTAAGCACCTCGAGATCTTCCTGTTTATACTCGAGGTGAAAGATCTCCCGGTCCTTGAGAGCATCCTCGCTCCACTCAACCTGCTCATCAGTCCAGAAGACAGTTGCGCTCTCCTTAAACTCCGGCGGCAGCTCCTCGTACCAGTCTTCGCCTGCAAACCGCTGAATCTCAGTCGCATCATAGAACTCTTCGTGAGCCGCAACTATCTTCTCAATTTCATCCATAGGGAGATTGAGGGAAAACATTAAGGGACGCTCAGGAACCTCCTCGAGCTTCCACTCCTTCAGACTCCACTCAAGCGTGTACTCGCCAGGCTTACTCTTGCCTACCGCAACCTTCACGGGAAGCCGTTTCTCTTCAGGTGGTGGAGGAGCCAACTCTAACTCTCCTTCAGGAATATAGGCTGCGGAATGAGCGCGATCCGGACTCAAAAGGTCATACTTGAACGGCGGCTCCTTCGATACCCTCGTGACCTTGTAGAGTATGCCTCGCCAAACCACCAGTTCCCCTTTGCCGAATTTAGGAGCAGCAGGTTTCCTAAGCTCCTTTATCATCTCATTCACTCGGTACAGCATGTAGGTTTCGACTCGAACCTTGTAGAAATCCAAGTTCTTAACGTAGACATCTATCTGAGCTTTCATAATGTTGTCAAGTTCCCTCAAAATTCGCAGGCGCTCTTCTGGTGGTTCAATCTCAACAGCTTTGCCGTAGAGCTCTGAAGCCCTAGCCCTAAGCGCCTCATAGTTCCTCTTTAAGGGTTCGAGCTTCGGCAGAAACTTGAGAAACTTAGATTGCAGGTCCTCGGCATCCTTAAGGTTAGGTCTTCCCTCTAACCAATTGAATGACGCTTCCAGATTTGTGTACTCATCTGTTATGCTGCTGTACTCTGTCCCCTTCTCCCTCAAATCAGCCCTTAAAGATTCGAGAACCTCCGAGGGTACTGGTATTGGCTTCTCAACTTTTTTCACACCGATAGCAATATCATTATGATAGGTGATTTCATATTCCTTACGATGTTCAGCAGCGAACTTAACAAAACACCAAGGGCAAAGCGTCGAATCACGCAACTTTTCAGGAACAACCTGCTGCCATTCTTCATCCGAGACTGCCCAATCTCTATCCCAGTTAAGCTCAACGTTCCCGCAGACATCACAAGGAGTTACGGGTGGCGGTGGGGGTATCTTGACAACCTTCTCCATAATCTTGGATGCTATCTCTCTGGCCTGCTCCGTTGTGAAGTCTAACGGGAAAACCCACCACGAGGCGAGGCGTTCTAAGTCCACGTCTGGATAGGCGAAGACATACCTTATCGCCTTCATCAGTCCAGCCCTTGTCTTCTCAACCTTCTCGGCTGGCACAAGCATCTTGACCTGCTCGTAAACCTCTTCTATCCGGCTTTCAGGCGGAACCCTCTCGGCTAAAACTTGCTTGCATCTTTCAACGAAGTCTGCTTTAGCCTTATCCAAGCTTTCAGTAGTCCGTCCGTATTTCTCCAAGAGCTCAGTAGCAACTACGTCTATCAAATCACGTTTAACATAGACTGGAACATCTGCTACCGCTTTCCCCAAATCTGCGTACTCCGGCATGGCTTGTAAAGCCGTTTCCGCCTCAGCCTTCCATCCTTCAAACGCCTCCTCCCACAGATCCTTAAGAGTAGCAACCCCAACTGCTTTGAGAGCAGAGGTCCAAAAGCCATCTTCCAACGGATAAAAATTCTTGATAACCCACTCAACGTCTCTCCTAGCCCAGTCCTTGACATTCGCAACAAAATCTATCAAGTCCGCCTCGGCTTTCTCTCTGCTCGGAATAGGCAGAAAAGAGGGTACACGGTAAAACTCTAGGATCCTCCGCAGAGGCACATTGTAAGGACGGTTTCTCGGCTCAATGTCCCAAAGCCAATGCTGCGCAGAACGCTCCCGGAAGCCGCAGTAGCCTACGCTTATCTTGGCCTCGTCAACCCACTTAATCAGATCCTCGTCAGTATACCCTCGAAAATCCCCTAGATCCTTCGACGTCACGAATTTCTCAAGGTCCTTCTCAACCTTATCGTGGGCCATTAGTAGTTCGACAAATTCAGTCTTCTCCTCCCCTGTAAGCTCCTTAACCTTGTCCCTGAACAGAACATTATCCACTATGGCTTCAGAACGTAGGAGCTCGTCGTAGACTTTGCAGGCACGTTCAAGCCAACTGTTGAATTTTGTAGACAATTTTCTGACCAGAGTTACGTACTCCAAGCTCGGAGAAGGATCCATCTCGGTTCACCGTACCCTAGTTAATCGGTTCTTCCCATTAAGTTTTAATGTTGTCCACTCAGCAAAACGCTTATAAACGCAGAGAAGAACTATTCTGACGGAGCGAATCGAAAATGGCATTAGATCCAGAAATGTCAGAAGAGGAAGAAGAAGAGCTCGAGGAAGAGGAAGAGGAACCCGAAGAGGAAGAATAAGCCTCTCTCCCCTTTTTTATGGCGATAAACATGGAAAAAGACTATCAAAAAGAAGCATGGCAACTACACATAGCATTTCACCGAGAAGTGCTAGACGGTCTGGATGAATACCTGCGAGCGGGACCTTTCAGCGAACTAGAGATAGAAAACATAAAGAAGATCGTCGAAGATGGACACAACCTATTCGACACACTTGTTCTCTGGATCGAGTGGATGCAAAAAGAGAACTATAGGCTTCAAGGTAAAGTGGAACAAGCTGAAAAAATGGCTCTACTACTAAAACCAGAGGTCCGAAGATCAAATGAAGGATAAGACTCAGATGCTTAAGGTGCCTGATCTGCGTGTATTCGTTGAGACTCTTGAGACCTTAGCCGAGCAAGGATTCATAGACGTCGAACCAACGGAAGGCGAGTACGACTTAACACTTGTCTACGATTTCCTGGTGACGGTTGGGATCGCGGAGCGTAGCACCGACCACTACTGGCTAAGTTTGGCAAACGAAGACGCCTGCACGATGCTGGCTGACATTCTCAAGAAAGCTCAGCCAGACGTACTCGGACATGACTCGTTGAAGGATGAGGGGTTGTGGGGATGAAAGAAAAAACTCAGATGCTTAGGATCCTCGAGATCCTGGACCGAGAGGGACCGTTGAGCAACAAGAAGATCGCTGAGAAAGGCAATCTCCCCGATGGAACAGTCCGCTGCTACACTTCCCTGCTAACACGCAGCGGAGTTTTGAAGCGCTATAAAGACATCAAAGGAGTCTTCGAGATCACGCAGAAAGGAAGAAAAGCCCTGATGGAGGCTAAGGATGAAGGCTGAGAAGGGATGAAGCGTAAGGATACGGTCGTCAAAATTGAAGCGCATGGATACCTAGGCGATTTCTCAGAGGAATACCTGCTTAAGCCTGGCTTGGAGTGGAAGACTGCTGCACAAGCCATGAGAGACTTCTTGAACTATGTGCGCAAAGGATGGGAGAAACAGATCGAAGAACTCTTCCTGGCTCTTGACGAACTCGAAAAGATCGAGAAGAAGGAGGGTGAAAAAAACGGTTAAGAGGCTAGTATTGAAGACCAGCAACCCAGCCACACTCTTTGAACACATGCACGAAAAGGGAACGAGCTTCTACGCTAAAGCGGGCGAAGACGATAAGCACGAAGCAGTCTGGAAAGTCGTCTACTTCGCCACAAACAGAGAGGTCCATTTCGATGGGAAACTCACAGATGAACAACTGGAAGAACTGAAAGGCGGATCCACCAGAGTTAAAAGCATAGAGATAGACGAGTTTGCCGGAGAAATAAGAGTCGAAGAGTAGAGGCAGATGGTTCGGTATTGGTGTTTCCGGTATTTAACATGGCTTACTGCTCAAGAAATAGAGCTTCATGGCTGCTATAAAAAGCGGAGAACCAAAAATAAGAAGTGCCGTTGGTTACTTAAGTTATGAGGTATCATTCTTGGCTCTCCGGTTCGTCACGCCAGAGGAGATCGAGAGAGAGAAACGCGACCTACGAGATCTCCGAAGAACCTTCGACACAGCTCTGCGTAGACAATGGCAGGTGAACCGGAACCGAGAGAGATGGGTAAGAAGAGTAGAGCAGCTCGAACTAGAGTTCAGGCATCTGAGAGACGTCGGATGGTTTTACCTTCGCGCCGCAGAACGCAGGTATTGGAGAAGACTTGAAGAACGCCTAATCCCGGAGGCAAGAGAAAGCCTCGAATACTGGACCAAGGAAACAGATCGGCACTTCAAAGAAGTCATAGTTCCCCTCCGAGAACGGATCCGTAAGCTCGAGGAAGAGATCAAACGAAAGGTCCTGCCAGCCCTATACAGGGTGAAGATCCGGCTCTACGCAGTCAAAGAATACAAGAAATACTACCTAACCTTCCAAGGATTCTTCGACGTGGACACCATTCTAGATCCGGAGACAGGCCTCCCCGTATGGACCTGGTGGCTGACAAAAATGGAGATCGAATACGCAAGATACCACTTTCACGGCTACTGGAAAGGCGGAGTCAAAAAACCCAAACCCTTCAAAATAGACGAGATCCGCCAGGCATACCTTACAGAGACAGGGGGTATCTCCCTCAGAGAACACCTCGAGGAAACACCTGGCTTCAAGTACACAAAAAACGTGCCCGAAGAATACCAGCGCCTCGCCGGAAGAATGACGCTCGAAGAGATCATAATCGGAATAAGCAACATCAAACCCCGACCTGTACCGCTCCCGGAAGGAGTCTTCTTCGAGTACGCTATGATCATAGATGAGGAGGGAGACATAAAATGGATGGACAAACGGGACAGATGGGTATGGAAGCCGACAGCGGAAATCATAGACAGGGTAAGAAAGGAGCTAGGATTAAGGTGAGAAGTAAACCGTACAGAGCCAAATGCCTACTATGTCCCTGGATAGGTGAGCATCCTTCTCCATCAGTTGTCTTTGCAGGACACTACGCTATGAAACATGTAAAGAAAGCCCATCCAGATGCCGAGGGACCTGTCGCCATAGTAGTAAAAGAGGAGCTAGGACTCGATGCTGTTGAAATATGGGTTAATGGCGCCAAAACAGTTCTTTGGGAGAAATGACCGATGAAGCGATGTCCAAGATGCAAGCTGCCGATGCAGGATAACGATGCGTTAAATGCGGTTTCACTAGACGGAAAGACCATTATTTGTACGATGTGCGCCCAAATTGAAAGCCTCGAGAGAGCAGCTCCACACATAGCCGAAGGACTAAAAATAAGTCAAAGGAGATTGCAGGCTGCCATCTTCGGACTAGACGACAAAGGCAACCCGAGATTACCGCAGGGAGGATAAAACGAAATGCTTGTTGAGTACACTCTTGAATGTGGCCATGTCCAGAAGTATTCCAAGCATGTCAAGCTCTTTTTCTGGAGACGAATATACAACTATACATATTAGGGCAGGGGATAGGCTGATCTTCCACAGAGACATTTTCTCACCAAATTCATCAAAGCAGGTTAAGAATGGGAAGTCAGACATACCCCAGTGTCTGTCTGCGTCAGCCCCCCACATGCCCAAAAATAAAGGAGTCTGAGATGAATTGAAAAATTTTTATCGGCTGATACAAGGCGACTGCACTAAGATTTTACCGACATTAGATTCTAGTAATATTGATTTGGTAATTACAAGTCCTCCATATAATGTTGGTATAAATTATGGCGAAGGTAGAGAAAAAGACAAAATTCCATTTCAAGATTATTATAATTTCGCGTTTATGATGACAAAAGAACTACACCGTGTTTTAAAGCCTTCTGGTCGGTTTTGTATTGAAATTGGTGGAAGTGGTCGAAACTTTCCCTTATCTTGGTGTTGGCAAGATGTCGCATATAAAAGCGGATTCGGGCTTTATAGCGAAATTTTCTTAGATCACAGGAAAACAAATCCAACGGCATGGGGTAGTTGGCTTCAAGCGAATAACGTATTCACCATTCCCAATTTCCATGTCGTCTATGTTTTTTATAATGGCAACGAGTCTAAAAATGGTGGTAAAACCACGATTTCCCCAAAAGAATTTGTGGAATGGACAAGAGGACATTGGAAAATAAAATATGGCGGACGGATTACAGACCATCCCGCTGAGTTTCCCGAAGAATTGCCTCTTAGGTTTATGAAATTGTTTGGTCATGTTCATGATGTGGTTTTAGATCCATTTATTGGCTCAGGAACAACTATGAAGGTTGCACAAGATTTAGAACGATCTTGTATTGGCATTGATATTAGTCCCGAATATTGTGAAATGAGTAAGAAACGCTGTTTTGGACGACAATTCTTGGATAGGGAAGTTGAGTATAGTTTTGAGGTGTTTCAATAATGGAGATTCTTTGGGAGGCTTCTGAATGACCGAAACCGAATGTGAACAATACACCAAAAATAAAGGCGGATTATGAAAATGGAGAACGAACGAACGAACTATAACGAAGACTCAAAAATGATATGAGATGGTGTAAAAAATGTCGAGAATACAGGAAGGTAACTCACATAGGAGAAACGCCTCGTTTACTTTCGCTCTAGAGGGGAAAGATGATGAATGAACTTTTAGAGTATCAGGCTCAGATGCTCGCTGAAGACCGTAACGGCAGCCTAGACTACGACTCAGGTAAAACATGGTTCCTAAGAGTACCCTGGCAAAGCCTCTGGGACGACACGATAGATCTAATCCGCCTCGAGGCCCACAGGCTGCACAGCGCCCTGCCGAAGCTTGGATCTCGAGCGGTTATAGCCCGTAGCGGTCCATCAGGCTGGCACTTATATTTCCCGGAAGCTTCTCTGACGTGGCAGGAGAACGAAGCGCTCATGTTCTACTCGAGAGCGCATAGGGGCTTCATCCGGTTCTCACTCTTGCTCACAGACTGCACGCTCCGGGTTGGAGAGAAGAAAGGCGCAATGGCGCCATACATAGTTGAGGTGATCCGGTTTGAGTAAGGCATGGGAAAATGAGTTGATGAAGGCGCTTATGTTAGTCAGGGACTTAAGGTTCAAAGCCGTGATTCAAGACATAGATCCGAGAGCCACAAGAGCTGCCCTCAAATACATGATGATGGTGGACGATTACTTGATGAAAAAGCATGGAATGTCAGAAGAGGAAGACCAAAAACTGACGGAGATAGCGGAAGAACTCTTCAAGCAGACACCGAAGGAATTGGTGAAGAGATTTGGGTAAGAAGTCTGCGAGAAAAGAATATCAAAAGGCGAAGATAGAGCTGGCTAAGGCAGTTTGCGATCTCCTCTCCGATGGAATAAGAATAATGGCAGAGATCCATTGCGGTCTACCTTTAGGTTCCCTGGGACGATCAGAAACACATAAGAAAGCCTTAGAGAAAAAGGAGGAAAAAGCGAATGTCTGACTTCTGCTGCATGATCGGAATAAAGTTCGACATGAGAGAAGCCTGTGAAAAGGTCCTTGAGAGAATAGCCCTAAAAGATCCGAGCTTCCGATACACCATATACAACAGCCGGTTTCCTCAGTACGACCAGATAATCGTAGTCTCTTCAGCCTCGAGAGATCAGGCACATAAACGGGGCCTGCTTCTCTGCAAGGGAACGGAAGAGAAGCCTCCATACTTCCCAAGGGAATACGGCTTAATCTACTGGGTAAAGGAAGTGAGCCACGTTGACCAACAGATCATCAGATGAAGATATAAAGGTTAACCCGCCGATCGAGAAAGGATTTGTTAAGCCTCAAGCGATCCGGATCTACGTTCCAGAATTAAGCAGGGAGATAGATTGCAGCCTAGAGCGAAAAGAGAATCCAAGACTCATGGTGAAGGCGACACACTCAGAGAAACGAGGATCCCAGGAGATTGAAATAGTCTTTCTTGGAAAGTACCATTTCGAGCAGTTAGAATACTTCAAGAAGAACCCTAAAGAATGGAAGACGTGGGGCATAATAGTTCTGTCGCCGCAGGCAGCCAAAAACCTAGCGGAACTCCTTCTCAAGCTCAGCCGAGACTTCAAGAGTCTGGCCACGTGGGTTTGAAGAGAGCAAGCATTTTAAGGTTAAAAGCCACATTATGAATCATGTCTATCCTGCTCTATGAAGAAGCCTTCTCTAAAAGCGGTGAGGTATGGGTTGCAGGAGAAGAAGTGCCGGCTGAACTTATCACGACAAGGTTAAGTATTGAAGTGTCTCCAAGAAGCGGCACCGTCCCCTTTACCGTTTCCATTACTGGCGATCTAGTTAAAATAGAGGACGCAGCTTTAGTACCATTAGAGGGCACCGTAGTAAGGCTGTACGAGAATGATGTTTACGTTGCTTGGGATTACACAACCCGTTGGCCAACGAAAGGAGAATACGCTTTCACCAGGGAGATTCGCGAACCCGGCTCTTACACATACTTCACGGAGTTCCCAGGCGACACTCTCCACAAAGGATGCAGATCAATTCGCGTCGAAGTTACTGCTGAGGCCGCCGTTCCACCTCCGCCGCCTCCTGCCCCGTCAAAAGCCCTGGAAGCAGTATTATGCCTGATTCCGATTGCAGGAGTCCTCACAGCTGGAATAGGTGAAATAACAAAGAGGCTGAAATAAAATGTCGCTTCTATACGAAACCCTCCAAGCATCTTACGCTTTGACGCTTGTGAACACTCTTTCAACTGATGTGAATTTGAACCTGACTATACCAGGAGCTGCACCAGCCAAACCAATAATACGAGCAAACCAAACTGTAACGTGGACTCTCCATTGGGAAACACTCCTCGAAATAGTCTCTCCAACCGACGCATACTTCGCTGCATCATGGATGAGCAGCCCTGCCAGAAAGATCGCCGTAAGAGGTACATGGACAATATACATTATGACCTGGGCAGACGCCATAAAAACGGTAACGTCCCCTACCCCCTTGCCTCCAACACCGCCCCCACCTCCTGCCCCGTCAAAAGCCCTGGAAGCAGTATTATGCCTGATTCCGATTGCAGGAGTCCTCACAGCTGGAATAGGTGAAATAACAAAGAGGTTGAAGTAAATGCCGCTCTTATATGAAAGTACCGAGATTCTTTTTGACCGCAAATTCTTCGAGATCTACAGTTTCGCCCGTAGATACGCGCCGGCAACCTACGAGGACGCGGTAGCAGAAGCAAAACGCATCGCCGAAACCAAAGGCATCCGCATGGTAGTAGAAGGATTCAAACCAGTACACCTAGGCTGGACAGAGTACAAACTGCCCGTAGGCGAGACATTCGTAGCCCTCAAAGAAAATGTAGCGTTCTACCCTGTAGGAATTTTCAGCAATGATCCTGACTTTGATTCTGTAAAGTGGTGGGAAGGAGCCAAAACAGAGTACCTCTATGACTGGTTCACAAAATTCGTCTACCAAAAGGAGGAGAAGCAGGCTGTGATGTTTCCGCAGCCAGTCTTCAAAGGCGGAGAATCCTTCACCTTCGAGGTCACAAGCGAGGTCCCCAAAGCCAAAGTAGACGCATGGATCAGCGCATACGTAGTCCTGCCAGCCACAATGAAAGAAACCAAGATCACAAGGTAGCGAGATGTCAGAACAGAAAACGGTGAAGGTAAAGATCCTGAAAGACTTCGCCTGGTACAAGAAAGGACAGATCATAGAGACCGTTGTAAACGGCCAATACCAGTTTCTCAAGAAACTAGGCTTCATAGAAGACGTGAAGTAGACGAGAAAGGTATCATGCCCGAATTTTTAAGCAAAAGGCATCCAAATGTACAGAACAGCTCATTTTAAGCGAACTGCTAAGCATTCTTTATAAACTTATATACTTTGCTTAGCGAAACGCTTAAAAACCATGAGAAACGCTACGAAAAACGTAACTACCCGGTGTAAGCAAAACGCTTAAAAATGCCTTTCACGCATCAATCTTATGGTGAAACAGTTCAATGATAGTCTGCGAGTACGAGTTTGAACAAGAGGATCCTAAGAACCCGGGCTACTCAATGGTTGAGGTTGACTTTTACGCATGGGTTCCTCAAGGAATGGGAATAAGCAACCACCGCCTGAGCCTACGGAAAAACCTGAAGACTGGCGAATACGAAGTCTACAGAAGATTCTTCCGGCAGCAAATCATAAGCAGAGTCCGCGTCACCGTCATAACAGGAGACGACACAGGAATAGAACAAGTCGCCTTCCGCAGCAAAGAACTCGCAGAAACGCTCCGCTTCATAGACGGGGAATGGCGCCGTTTTCATGGAGAAGGGAAAGAACCTGACCAGGTATGTCAGCATAAGCCCCCGGTTCTGGCAACGTTCTGCAAGAAATGGAAACAAACCTCATCCGAGGAAAGGCTGAAGATCTGGCAAGAAAACTTACGACAGAGGAGACTCCATAGGGAGAGAAGTCTAACATAGAGCTTTAGTATAGAATAATCGTTCATAAACCGTTTAAATGTGAACACCCCTCAGTTTCCATTGGAGAATGCGATTGTTCAACAACAGATCTTACCTGGACATCATCGCAGAGATCCTACGGATCGCAAGGACAGGAGCCAGCAAAAGCCGGATAGTGTTCAGGGCTAACATCAACTTCAAGATGCTCAGAGAATACACCGAAAAACTGGCGAAGGTAGGCCTTATGAGAAAGGAAGGACGCCTCTTCAAGACAACCGAGAAAGGCAGCGAATACTTGGAACACTACCGCAACCTGAAGCGTGTCGGAGGCAACCTACTTGGCTGAAGGACAGAAAGCCTTCTTGGACCTACTGATAAGCACGCTGATGGAACACGAAAAGAAGCTAGACGCGATCGCAGCCGAACTAGAGAGAATCGTTAACAATCCGCTACTCATAGCCTTGGCAGAATCAAAGGAACCGGAGAAAGAAGAGCCTGACATGGAGTTCAAGGTAAAGCTTGATGAGTTCATGTCGAAGATCCCGGAAGGCTTAAACTACGAGATCTCAAGGATCAAACACAGCGCCTACATCAAAGTAACCTACGATGAAGGAGATGCGAATGAAGATCCTTAGCGGACACTACGAAGGCGTAGAGATTCTAGCTAACGAAACCGAGTTCATCCTAATGTGGAACCCACCGAAAGACAACCTACCCATCAAAATAAAGACGGAACACCTAATAACAATGCTCAGGGCCCTCGAACTACTCTAATCCCCCCCTTTTTTATAGATCCATCATCCATACTTGTTAAGCATATCGCTTATAAGCCAAAACTCCCATCTAGTTGGCGAGGACTAGAACGATGGTAACAACAGGTGACGTGGTAAAAGAGATCCTAAAGGATGCCATAGACCAGGTTTCAGACGGCGGAAAGATGATCTTCTCAATGAGGTCCCTCTTCTACGCAGTTAGGCAGCTCTTTCTAACCCGGTTCTTCGTCTGTCCTTCCTGCGAGGGAGAGGTCAGACTGAAAGAGCCGCCGGACACCTTCGAGTGTAAAGCGTGCGGCTGGGCTGGATTTGGCGATAATCTGAAACCGAAGTATCCGGGGCTAGGCTTCTACAAGCAATACAACAGCTTTACCCAAGACTTTCTGAGGGCCTACGAAAAGGAACATGGCAAGATACGAGGAATGTGGCGAGAGGAACGTGGCGAATACACCTGTCCTAGAATGTGGGGAGATAGCACTACTCAGAAGGTCGGAGGCAGGGAAGAGACAAAGTTCTATGCTGGAGTGGGAAACAAGGTCATCTTGGTTGAGAAGGCAGGTATATACGGGATCCTGGTTGAGAACAAGTTTGACCGCCGCTTAGATGGAGTGATCCTAAGCACCGAAGGATTCAGCATAGAGAAGGCCAGAGAACTCCTCGAGGAAGCCGAGAAAGAGGTAAAGATCTCTGTTCTGCATGACTACGACATCAATGGGCTGCTGATAAAGGAGACGTTGACCAAGCCGACAAAACGTCTGGACATCTCCGTAAGTGAGGTTGTGGACATAGGGTTGAACTGGGAAATCGTAAACAAACTAATGCGAGAGCAGGGCCTCATCCCAGAACCAGTAGAATTGAAACTAGGCGATGTCGCAAAACTCGAGGGCATGCTTGAGCGCGGTGAGGTATCCCCGGAAGAGTACCGTTTCCTGCTTGGAAGAACCACAGAACTTTATGACGCTTGGAAACAGGGCAAGAAGGTTAGCGCGAAAGAAGTGGTCGCTAGAGGCTTCAGGGTAGAGATCCAAGCGCTACGTCCTAGTGAACTGATAAAGTGGCTGGAAGAGCGGCTAGAGGAGCTGGACCTATGGAAGACGGTTCCCGAGCAGGAAGAACTTGATGAGGCAATGGAGGATAAGATGAAGGATGAGCTAGAGGACACAAAAAGGGAGTTAGTGACTGAGTTGAAAGACGAGATTGAAGAAAAACTCGGTATAGATAAGCTGATGACAACTCTGGGAAAACTTTTGGATACAATAGAGAACAAGCTAGATGAAGAGATCTCATCTCGTATGGAAGATCTTGAGTTCCCGACAAAGGACCTAGACGAGTTCAGGGAAGAGATGCGAGAGAACATGGAAAAGTACTGGAAGATTCTGGCCGAAGACATAGCAGAGGATATGTCGGAGGATCTGAAGGATCCCTTCAAAGAGAAGGTTGACGAAGACGAAGACGAGATTATAACCGAAGGCGCTGAGCACGAAGACGTTAAAGAAAAGAGAAAAGCCTTCGCAGAAGAGGTACGTGCATGGCTACAGGAACAGGCATAAGATGTCCTAACTGCGGCGAGGCGGATCTAGAGCAACACCGCAAGCGGCCGGATCTCCTGATCTGCCCCCTCTGTTGGCATAAGTACGGGAAGGAGGCTGCGCTCCGAGGCGAGTTCATCAGGGTAAAGACGCAGGTGAAAAAGAAAGGCTGGGCGCATCCTAGAGGCTACTAATAGATTTCTGTTCCATATCTGAGCTTCATTCGCCTTATATATTATAGACGACACAGTAAAGGATGGTCTCTGCGCTTCGATGCGATCACGCATAACGTGCGCGGGGATACACAACCAACAGGAGGAAAAACCATGAGCACAGAAACACAGGTCTTGATCGGCGAGCTGGCCGATCTCAACAAGGTAAGGACGGAGGAGGGCGAACAGACGGTTCGGGGGTTCCAGGATCGCGCTATGTGGTCCTGGCTGCGGCTACAGAGAGGGCGCAGCGTAGACGCGGAGATCCAGGAAGCAGCTAAAGAGATGGGCGCTATGGCAACGCCGATAGATCGCACCGCTGTTCTTGAGGAGCTGATCCTCGAACACCTGATAGACACTAGGAAGCAGCGCCAGCTACAGTACATCATAGCAGACGGACAGATCAAGGCCGTAGCCACAACAAAGCACCTGCTGATCCCACCTGAAGAGGTGGTGGCGGTAGCCTACGACGTGCTCGACGCTGCACGGGTGAAGGGTGAGGGAGATCCTTCTCTCAGAGGCATAGTGGCAACTACTGAGGAAGTCGGGGGCCTCCGCTACGGGTTCCACGTCTTCCCTGGCGACATCCTGACGAGACGGGCAATATCTGTGTCGTCTTATGTACAGGTGATCATGTGCCTTAACCCCCTGACATGGGCAGGGATAGGCAACTTCGGACGCTTCGGACTAGCACCAGAACATGAAAGGATCCTCCGCATACAGAAGAGGACCGAGCTGCGGCCACGCCTGGAAGCAGCGATCAAAGGCGCAGGACAAGAGATCTCAGCGCTCAAGAAGATGGTCGAGTACGCCAAAAAGAACAAGACGGATCCCAGGGAAGCCAGGGTTATCCTCTCAGCCTTCAGCAAGGCCTACGAGCTGGGGGACAGGGTGATACAAGAGTTACTTGGTCGTCTACAAGAAGAGGATCCCACAACCTACGGCATGAGCCAGGCAGCCAGTTGGACCGCGCGACACGGCGAGAGCTTCAGAAAGATACCTGAAGGGCAGGAAAGCCACGCCAGACAGAGCATGGCCGTAGTCGGAGCCGCCAGCCTGCTGGTAGAGGATCCACACCTGACCTACGAAAAAGCAATGACTTGGCTTAAGGGGAAGCTCCCGGAATGGCCCGAATGGTTAGCGAGGTGATGAAAGGTGCAGAAGAGAGGCTACAACCAAACGGCACTAGAGAGGATTAAGAGCGCGCAGCGTCACATAACCGCAGCATGCCGAAACCTGTCCTATGGGGTGCTACAGACAGACTTCGAGGAAGAGGTCAGGAAGCTCCAAAGCGTATACCGGAAGCTCTTCGATGCTGTGGCCAGGGAACAACTGACGGACTGAAGATCCTGGGACCGGTCACCCTCCCCCCTCTTTTTCTCCTTGTTCGTCGTCTCCTGGTCCTACGCCTGAACCCGGGACCTAGGCCCTGGTTGGTTGACAGATCCGGCCTGGGTTAGTGGGCGGACGCGAGGACGGTAATTTCTGCGTCGTCTCCTTGTAGATGCTGGAAGGGGAACTCCAGATTTTTGTAGTAGATAGTCGAGAACACGGGGACAGTTAAAAAAA
>Ga0315312_1000574_pt1 | contig 39873 bp, 41 predicted proteins | sample TDP7_MG_FD_203629 | JGI IMG/M metagenome (GOLD analysis project Ga0315312, IMG submission 203629) | Freshwater sediment microbial communities from Lake Towuti, South Sulawesi, Indonesia - TDP7 | ecosystem: Environmental > Aquatic > Freshwater > Lake > Sediment | place: Indonesia: South Sulawesi... | reverse complement strand
GAAATCCTGGACCCAGCCCACACGATCTATCCTAGTTCCTTTTCAGCCATTACCCTCCAGCTTCTCTTCGGGGGCGGCGGGCTGATAATGATGGCCTTGGGCATCATTTTCCTGCTTGTAAACAGGTTATACCGAAAATCGGCTTGAGGCCGAACTCGACCTGAAAAGTAGCCATATGGATACATTCAAAATAAATAGTTCCTGCCCCTTGGTGGGGACGAAATGATAATCGGCATCGATCTCGGTGGGAGTTCGACAAAGGCCGTGGCCCTCGATCGCGCCGAAATAGTCAGTAATACCGTTGTGCCAACTACGGAGCCTCTGGCCTCTGCCATAGGCGCAATGGGTACCCTTCTCATGAAATTGGGCAAGCAGATCGGGGACATAGAGGTATTGGCGGTGTGCGGGGGAAAGTCGACGGCCCTCCCCAGCAGCATCCTGGGCTCCAAGGTCCGGAAAGTTGACGAGATAAAGGCCATAGGGCTAGGAGGGATCTTCCTCTCGCATAAAAAGCAGGCCCTGGTGGTCAGCATGGGTACGGGCACCGCCATCGTTGCCGCGAGGGAGAACGGAATGGATATCGAACACGTCGGTGGAACGGGGGTTGGGGGTGGATCATTGGTCGGCCTTTCGCGCAGGTTACTCAATACGTCGGACGTCAGCCTCATCGAGTCGCTCGCGAAGAAGGGCGACTTGACAAGGGTCAATCTCAGGGTTGGCGATGTCGTTGGCGGTCCGATAGGTAAACTCAATCCAGACGCCACGGCATCGAATTTCGGAGGGCTTAGGGACGATGCGACGAGCGCCGACATCGCGGCAGGCATACTGAACGTGATAGGTGAGGTAATCGGCATGCTGGCCGTCATCTCGGCCAGGGCGACGGGTTTGGAGAACGACGTCGTTCTCGTCGGACGACTTACTAAAATAGCGCCTTTGGTCGAGTATATCGTGATGGCCGGTCAGCTTTTCAAAGTAACCATAACGGTCCCTAATCTGGCAGAATATTGCGCCGCAGTCGGAGCTGCCAGATTCTGTACCATTGACTAGGCTATTCTGCACTCGCGGATGACATGCCACTCATCTGCCGAGTTCTTGTTGGATCCTTTCCAGCCGCTCTACCCTCTTCCTCGTCAGCGGATGCGTCATGAATAGTTCAGCCAAGGAGTCCCCTGCGAAGGGGTTGGCGATCCAGAGGGGGCTCGTAGACGGGTTTGCCTTTATCGTGTATCCACTCTTAACGGCCCTCTCGATCTTCTCGAGGGCTGAGCCGAGCGACAGTGGTCGGCCCGTTAAGCGGGCCCCCTCCTCATCCGCGCCATACTCCCGCCCCCTTGATATCGCCATCTGCATCAGGCTTGCTGCAATCGGTACGAATATGAGGCCCAGGAGCGCGAACAATGCGCCGCCGCCCCCGCGGTCGTCCCGCCTGCCACCTCCAAACATCAGGCCCATCCTTCCCATGTAGGCGAGCCATGATAACGCCCCAACTAGCGTGGCGGCTATGGCGGCTATCAGCATGTCCCTGTGGAGGACGTGGGACATCTCGTGCCCTATAACGCCTTCGAGTTCCTCCTCGTTGAACAACCTGAGGGCGCCCTCTGTGACGCAGACGACGCTGTTGCTCGGGTTCCTGCCAGTTGCGAACGCATTTGGGCTGAGGGTCCGTACTATCCCGACCTTCGGCTTCGGTATGTTGGCTTTCGCGGCAACCCTTTCCACGATCCTGTGGAGCTGAGGCGCCTCCTGCTCGGAGACCAGCCTGGCGCCGGTCATCGACATCACTAGCTTGTCGCCATAGAGGTAGGCGATGCTGTTCATGGCGATCGCCACGATTAGGGCGAAAAGCATCATCGATCCGGGATCTCCAACGAAGTAGCCAACCACGTATCCTATCAAGAGGAATAGTGCCGTAATGGCAGTGAATAGTAATCCTTCCCTGAACATGTTCTTTCCCTCACAACTGCTATTTTAAAGGGCTTAGATATAGGCATTTCGATTTATGTGCGGCAACTAGCCCATCCCATGGCCTCCTAAACGTTGATTCGATGGCATATGGGATGCCGTAAATGTCTCTGAAGCGGCTTGGGGATATGTCGTTAAGGCTTCGGTATGTCCGGGTATTTCGAGGTATCGGCGAGATACCAAGCCAACGTCTCCCCATCGAGCAGCACATATTGGTCAGCGCCGCTCATCCCCGATTGCCAGTCCCCGGCTGTGGAGTTCCACGAATACCATAGCCAGTAGTAAGGCCCAGATCCCCCCACACCGTTGATGCTGGTTATGAATGCTGAGCCGTATGCGGTCTGATATTCGACCCTGCCACCTGTCGTCACGATCGTGAGGTTGAAGAGCGTCCAGCCCATTGGCACCGATGTGCTGTTGTGCCAGATCCGTGTGCCGTTGTTAAAATCGATGAGGAGATCGACGGAGATTATCTTCTTCTCCGATAGGAGGCGAGCATAGCGCTTTTCGGCGTCAACATAGGCCTCGTAATAGTAGAGGTTCAAGCTCAGGCTTAGGACCAAGAGGGCGATTAGGCAGAGGCTCAACGGGAACCAATGCCGTCCACCCCTTCCAGCGGTCTCAGCCTTGGACGTTGATCAAATCCCTCCTTCTTACCGTGTGAATTATCGGCGGGGCCAAGAGGGCGAAGAGGAAGAAGTTGGAAACCTCGTGGATGATGCCCAGCGGGAGGGGGAAGTTCATCGTTAGCAGCCCAATGAAGACGGAACCATAGAATATCCAGCCGGTGACGGCGTTCGTTAGGAGATCGTATAAGAGGGTCGAAACCATACCGACCACGCCAAAACCGATATTCTGAATCGAGAGCCATGTCCTGCCATGGAAGGCATCGGGTCTCCGACTTACAATATAACCAGTAAAGGCATAGATCATCTCACCCAATATGACGGAGAGGAAGGTCGGAAATGGGGGAAGGCCATAGGGGTTCAGGGTTCCGTAGATGAACCAGGGAATCGCAGCAACGGATATGCCCGAGGGCAGGCCGAACAGGAATCCCGATAAAAAGACGACGGTATCCATCAGTTTGATGTTCGGAAATGGAAGCAGTGCATAATTCGTGACCACGCACAATGCCGAGATCAAACCGACCAGGACAACCTTCCTGACTTGGCCATGTATATTATCCATTCGCTTGTTGGATATTTTATCCAATGACTCCTATATTAATGTTTTCGGCCAAATAGGCCCCATGCCCAACGCATTAGCGCTTGACTTACGACATGCTTCCATCCTAGTTCCTCTTGAATATACATAATTGCTGTAGCCGGGCCATGTTTCCAACTCCCAGCCCCTTAGTTGTGTCCTACACTTGTTAATTAAAAAATCTATTAAATACTTATAAAGTCCATTAAAAAGGTAAACGAGGGATTATGCAAGGGTTAGCTTCAGGCTGTTCGATACAGGGCCGCTATATTGAGCCTGGGGATTGCCTTAAAGTCCTTGATCATCCATTGAGGAAGAAGATTCTATACAATCTTGCTCTAGAGACCCTAGATGGACCGATTACCAAGAAGGAGTTGGCCAGGGTGCTCGACATTAGCTATACGGAACTGATCTATCAACTCAATAAGCAGCTCAAGGGATTCTGGGAAGTGAAGGATGAACAGAAGAAGAGGGGGGCCCATGAGGAGTTCATAGCTCCGCAAGCCCCCAACACGATATACGTCATGTTAGGAGAGGGTGCCGCGATCTACCTCATCGACCCCCTAGCAAATATATTCGGAAGGATGAGCGATGGCACCAGATGTGACGAATGTCCCCGCGAGCAGATTGCGAAGTGCCTCCAGAGAACCAAGACAGACAAGTGCTTCGATTTCACACCCGAGGAGATCAAGAAACAGGAGAGGCTTTTAGAGGCGAATAGGAGGCCCTATCCCTTCACCCCCATAGACCGCATAATCGGCTGCATAGCCCTTAGGAGCCTCACCGGTGAGGGATGCGCGATCAAGGTCTGCGAGACCGAGTGCAATTTCATGAAGAAGGTCAGGGCGAAGATACAGAGGAAATCCTAATCTCGGCATTTCCACAAGGTGGAAGACGATTATCGATTGATAACCGTAGGCAATATAAACGTGTAGACCCATTACCTGTCCTCCTGATGAAAATGGCAAGCGTCAAGGTCAAACTCTCGACAACGATCTTAGGGAAGAGATCCGAAGTCGATCTCGAAGCCGATAATGTGAAAGATGCCCTCCGGAAGGCTGCAGAAAGGTTCGATGGGAAGATGAAGGGAAGCATATTCGACGATGAAGGCGGGCTCAATAAGTTCCTAGATATCTTTGTAAATGGTCGAAACATTAATCTGCTGAATGGCCTTGACACCATTCTCCGAGATGGCGATAACATAACGGTTCTGAGGGCCGTAAGCGGCGGTTAATGGGTGGAGATGGGGATTCTCGCCAGAAGGGGCTTAATCGTCTGGGCAGCAAGCAGCCTCAGGCAAGGCCGTGGCGTAAGAAGGATAATCGGCTTATCATCGGCGAAGAACGAGTATGAGAGCTTCGAGATAGTCGTTGCTCCTGATGATGGGCACACCCCGCTCAAGGGCGTTGAATTGGAATATGAGGACCTCGTCTCGCAAAAAGGGCGAATTGGGAAGGAGAAGATAAGGTGCTATGTTAAGGGCGGCATTGGATCGGATGTGCTCTTCGCATACGACTCCTTTTGGTCGATAATGGCCAGACAGAGGGTTACATCTGCACAATCCTTCTGGGTGACGGTATATGTACCTGCCGACGCAAAGGCTGGAACTTATAAGGGGAAGGTTCGAGTCACTACGAAAAATGCAGGGAGTATGGACATCGGGCTCAGGCTTCGTATCTGGGACTTTCGGCTTCCAACACGAATGCATCTCAAAACACACTTCATGATGAAATATGGGGAGCTCAGGGGCCTCTATCCGAATCTCTCCGATGCACTATTTGAGGAGACGCTCTTCAGATTCTGGGTCGATATGGCGGAGCATAGAGTGAGCGGCCAGGGCAACGTTGCCTTCCCATTCAGGATCGTTAGGGGAAAAAGGGTTCTCCCCAAATATAGTAGATTCGATGGGGACATGAGCATCCTCATTAACCTTGGGCTGAACGTTTACTGCCTGCACCTTTTTGACATAGAACCGCATATCAATCCCCGCACATTTACGAATGTGCTTAGCAGGTTGCAGAGCCATCTTGGGAAGAGGCGATGGCTTGATTTAGCATGCCTTCATCTGGAGAAAGGATGTCACCGCCTAACTCTAGCATCTCAAGCCAAACTCGCGAAGAGGGCCTCACCGGAGATTAAGGTCGTGGCGGAGGTGGGTGACTCACGTGAGTTGAGGGGGCAGCAAAATTTAATCGACATTTGGATAATCGATTGCTGCCGCTCCAGACCGAAAGATCTCGCAGGCCTTTTGAGGGGGGGAAGCGAGGTATGGCTTGACGGGGCCTGTAGAGACGGAAGACATGGGCCATTATGCCGGCATCATGAGCAAGTAGATGTTAGGAGGACCTTCTGGCGGATGTGGAGCATGGGCATGAGAGGCCTAGTCTACGACTTGGCCTTACCGACGAAAAGGTCGAAAGAGCCGTTAATTTATACATGGGAAGAGGGAGTATTGAACTCCATACGTTTGGAGATCATTAGGGATGGGATCGAGGATTATGAGTACCTTTCGCTTCTTGAGGGGATCGTCGGCAATCCTAAAGGCACTGGGAGATCGATGGCACGAATACAGCGCAGAGCTATCAGGCTGCTGAGGGGCATCAGGTCCAAAGGCGGCCATGTGAATATGGCTCAGGCGAGAGAGGAGGTTGCCGCTATCCTCGAGGATTTCAGTGCAAGAGCCCCTCGGAAAGTTAATATTCCCTCTTCAGGGCACATGAAGTGGACGAAGAATGAGGGATTGCCAAATCGGAACTCCAACCGCGATCAAAAGAACTCATTTATAGCATGAATTCACGGAATGCCTCTCATTCTGGGTTATCGGAGCGTAAGGATAGGGAATGCCATGTTCAAGGATGAAGGCAGCAGGATCGATTTCACGAAGCTGGAACATCGGATAATGGACTTCTGGACTGAGACGGGGTCGTTTGAGGGGAGGATGGCCCTCAACAAAGGAAAGGAGCGTTGGTCCTTCATGGACGGCCCCATAACTGCGAACAATCCCATGGGGGTTCACCATGCCTGGGGGCGCACATACAAGGACGTCATTCAGCGCTTTAAGGCCATGAGGGGGTACGACCTTAGGTACCAGAATGGCTTCGACTGCCAAGGCCTTTGGATTGAGGTTGAGATCGAGAAGGAACTCAATTTCAAATCCAAAAGGGATGTCGAGTCACATGGCATAGGTGAATTCGTCAAGCGATGCAAGCAGAGGGTGCTCCGCTATGCAGCGGTTCAGGTTGAGGAATCGATTCGCCTCGGCTATTGGATGGATTGGGATGATCCACGGCTTCTCAGGGAACTGGCGGACGGGCTTGAACGCCCTGACAAGGTGATCACAGTCACGGGACCGTCGGGGGAGGCGTTGACCGGAACTGTGGAGCAGGTTGTCGGCATGCTCGGGACACCCGCCTTCGGGGGATCATACTTTACCTTCTCAAATGAGAACAACTATTGCATCTGGAATGCCCTCAAGAGGTGTCACGAAAGGGGTTGGATCTACAAGGGGACTGACGTAATGCCGTGGTGTCCACGTTGCTCCACGGCCCTTTCCGAACACGAGATCGTGACAGAGGGATACCGCGAGATCGAACATCTAGCGCTCACCGTTAGGTTCAGACTTCGCGGTCGACCGAAGGAGAACTTGCTCATCTGGACGACAACCCCATGGACGCTCTCATCGAATGTGGCGGCAGCCGTCAACCCGGACATCACTTATGCCAAGGTGTACAAGGATGGCGAGATATTCTACATCGCAAAGGCGTCTATTGGCAGGAGCTTGGGTGGCAGCTATGAGGTAATCGAAGAGCTTCAGGGCAGTAAGTTGGAGGGTTGGCAATACGATGGGCCATTCGATGAGTTGCCGGCGGTCAGGAAGGCCAGGGCAGACCATGTGCACAGGGTCATACTCTGGAAGGATGTCAGTGAGGTTGAGGGGACGGGCATAGTACACATCGCTCCCGGATGCGGAAAGGAGGACTTCGAACTGGGCAATGAGGAGCAGCTGCCAGCAATAGCCCCCCTTAATGAGTTCGGGATATTTATCGAAGGTTTCGATTGGTTAACCGGGATGCACGCATATGATACGCCCGAGCCCGTTATAGAGAATTTGAAGAAGAAAGGCCTGCTTCTCAAGGTTGAGGATTACGTTCATCGCTATCCTGTGTGCTGGCGCTGTGAGAGCGAGCTGGTCTTCAGGCTCGTGGATGAATGGTTCATATCCATGGGGGAGAAAATCGACAAGCCACTCGAGGAGATAACGGAGGTGGAGAGGGAGCGGAATCTGCGCTACCAGATCATGGAATCGGCCAGGCAGGTTCACTGGATACCGTACTTTGGTCTCCAACAGGAACTTGATTGGCTGAGGAACATGAGCGACTGGATGATCTCTAAGAAACGCTATTGGGGCCTGGCCCTGCCCATCTGGGAATGTCGGGAATGTGGAACCTTCGAGGTGATTGGCAGCGAGGACGAGCTCAAGGCGATGGCCGTTGAGGGGTGGGGGGATTTCGAGGGCCATACGCCACACAGACCGTGGATCGATAAGGTTAAGATAAAGTGCAAGGATTGCGGATCCATCGTCTCCCGCATCCCGGATGTTGGGAATCCATGGCTCGACGCTGGGATCGTATCATTTTCCACCCTGGGTTACAGGCAGGATCGGGGTTATTGGGATGAGTGGTTCCCCGCGGAACTCATATGCGAATCACTAGCGGGCCAATTCAGGAACTGGTTCTACTCTATGCTGGCCATGAGCACCATAATGGTAAGGCGCACGCCTTTCCTGACTTGCCTTGGACATGGAAAGGTTCTGGCAGAGGATGGACGCGAGATGCACAAGTCCTGGGGCAACGCGATTTGGTTTGACGACGCCGTTGAGACCATGGGTGCCGATATCATGCGCTGGATGTACTGTAAGACCAAGCCGGAGAACGACATGCTCTTCGGATATAAGGGCGCAGAAGAGGTCAAGAGGGACTTCTTCTTTCTCCTCTGGAACATCTACAGTTTCTTCGTAACCTACGCCAATCTCGACAACTGGAGGCCGGGGAAGGGCGTGAGGGCCTACTCACAGCTCGATCTCTGGATGACCTCCAGACTTCAGGTGCTCATAGAAGGCACGACCGAATGTCTAGATAATTATGACATCTATGCTGCGACGAGGCGGCTCGAATCATTCGTGAATGAGCTCTCGACCTGGTATCTTAGGAGGTCGCGCAGGAGGTTCTGGAAGAGCGAGGCCGATGAAGACAAGGAGGCGGGCTATGCGACCCTATATAATTGTCTGTCTACGCTCATGAGGCTGCTAGCGCCCTTCATTCCATTCACGACCGAACACATGTATCAGAATATAATACGGAGCGTTGATCCTGCGGCACCCGAGAGCATCCACCATAGCGATTGGCCAACTCCGGATAAATCCTTGGTCGATGACGAGTTAATGTCCGGGATGGAACTGGCCATAAAGGTGAGCAGCCTCGGTCGTTCGGCACGCAGTTCCTCGGGGATAAAATTGAGGCAACCACTTGCTAGGGCAACGGTCGTGGCCGATGAGGCCATCTTAGTGAAACTCAGACACCTTAAGGACTTGGTGGCCGATGAGCTAAACGTGGGGGAGCTCGTCCTGACCGGCGATAGGCAGGAGGTTCAGGAGCATGATGTCGTATTGCGATTAGAACTGCTGGGTCAGAAATATGGGAAGTTGTTGCCGAGGATCCTTGAGAGGATTAAGGAAATGGATAGGGGTTTCCTCGCAACACGTGTGATGCAGTCCAAAGCGATAGAACTGGATGTGGATGGGAGGGGGATATCCCTGCTTCCAGGCGAGATCGAACTCCGCAGTAGGGCCAAGGAAGGCAAGGCTATCGCCGAGGAGAAGGACATCCTCGTAGCCATAGATGTTTCCATCACGGACGAGCTTAAGGGGGACGGCATTGCAAGAGACATAGTCCGACGAATACAGAGCGAGCGCAAGGCTGCGGGGTACGATATCTCGGACCACATCGAAGTATATTATCGAGCTGGATCAAAACTAAGCCAGGTCCTGGAGAGCCATTATGACTACATAGCCGCCGAGACCCTAGCGGTGGCCCTCAGGAGCGGCGATCCGCCCGCCGACTCCCACAGGGCTGAATTCGAGCTAGAGGGCGAGCCCCTGATGATAGGGCTAATCCTGAAGAGGGAATATACATAACATAGTTGTGAGCGCTCATCCTTATAACGGAAACATCACCTTCGGCGGCATCTCGCACATTCGGCCTTTCCCCGTCCCCCTATTAGATTCGTTGATATTGTAAGGGGATGACCAAAAAGGAGAAATAGCTTCACCCGATTTGACCTTCTCATGAAAGTAGTCATTAAAGTGGTGGGAGCCGAGGTGCCTTGCCCGAAGTGCATCGCCGCGTTGACGATAGCAGCGAGGGTTGCCAAGAGAACGAATTCCGAGGTGGAGCACATCGATGCCTCATCTGAGGAGGCTAAGAGATTAAGGGTTCTCGTCGTTCCTTCCATATTTGTAAATGATAAACTCGTAGCGGCGGGAGACATCCTGAGTGAGGGGGAAATTGAGGAGTTCGTGCGGAACCTGATTACATCTGATGCGACTATGAAATAGATACGATATACTCCATCAATTCGCGTCACGATCTAAAGGGCGGAATATGACGAGTGAAAAACCGGTCGCGGCCAAACTGCCGAGGACCTGTGCAAATATGAAGAAGATCCCGTCGCTCGGCCTTATGCCCGCTATCGCATAGGTGAACATACGGGCTATCGTCACCTGGGGATTGGCGAACATGGTGCTGGACGTCGTCAACAGCAGCCCCCCTACGAGCAATGCGATGACCAACGACGTAAACTTGGATTTGTTTTTCATGCATCCGTATATCGTCGTTAGCATGAGGAAAGTACCCAGGAATTCGGCAAAATAACATCCGCAGGGCCTTTCAACCGTCGATATGGTCAGCAATATGGGATTCATTTGATAAAACATGAGGTGGCTACATACCGTCCCCAGTATGCCTCCAGGGATTTGAACTGCGACATAGGCCATGGCCGTTTTGAAATCGACTTTCTTGGTCAAGAGCATTGAAAGGGTGACGGCCGGATTGATGTGACATCCGCTCACAGAGCCCAGCACCTCAATAAGGGCGAAGAGCATGAAGGCAACGGCCAGGGCATCCGACAATACCGCCAGCATCGTGTCTGCATGAATCACGTCATACGCGAGGATGGTGGGTGAGATGGCGGCTATGACTAGGAAGGCGGAGCCGACGAACTCCGCCAGCAACTTGTGCCCAAGGCCGATCTCGCTTTGAGCCAAAATCAACGCCCTAGGTGTGCATCATGCGGTAGTATGGCTTCGGATAACCAGGTTTAAAGCTCGTGGCCGACCAATCTCCATAATGCGCGTCGTATCGTAGGGTCACGGCCTCTAGCGAGGTTTTGGCTATGTTTGTAAGGACCTCAGGGTCAACGGATGCCCTGATGTTGAGGATCACGTCGATCTCCCTCGAGGGTGGCGGCGTCGCCCCTACGATATTGATGGAGTTATCCGATATCACCAGACTGGCCTTGGCCCACCCTTGCTTAGTTGAGAAACGGGTTTTGGCATGAGCCACTACGCCTTTGTTCTCACGCACCCCCCTGTTGATCTCCGCCAACAGTTCCTTGATCAATACATCAACCTGTAAGGGTATATCGGAATATATCCTGTAGATGCCATTGAACCAACCAAGTTCAGCCTCCGCCGTGGCGTATGTATCGTAATCGACCTCCTTCGTGATCGTGGCTCGGGGTCTGTGGTCGCCTTCCATCGCCATCATGAGTAATTTATCGACGTTCTGCCCGGTCTTGGCCGAAATCCGTAATATCTCGGCATCTTTGTTTATCTCCCTCAGAATGGCCTCTATCTTCTGCAGTTCGTCATCCGAGGCGCGATCCACCTTGTTGATGGCCAGTATGTCGGCATCTTTTATCTGCCAGGTATAAAGGGAGCCGAGGGGCGTACTGGGGGAAGTGAGCTCGTCCATCCGGCCAAAGTGCTCGAGAATCGTAGTAGCATCGATCAGCACTATGAAAGGCGCGAGCCCAAACTCCTTATCATAATATCGCCTAATCGGCCCATACACGGTCGCCAAGAAATCCGTGCAGCTCCCAACCGACTCGGCCAGGATGACATCCGGTTTTACATCACGTACGATCTCCTGGGCGTGTGCCATGAAATCCTTGAACTTGCAACACAGGCACCCCCCAACGACTTCCGTTACGGCGAATCCATAGTCGCGGACCAAGTTCGTATCGACCAAATTCTCCCCCTGGTCGTTAGTCACAATGGCAACCTTCTTGTTTAGGCCTACCATTTTCTTCCCGAGCTCTATTGCCAAGGTGGTCTTCCCGGAGCCCAAAAACCCCCCCAGGCCTACGATCTTCGCCTTATCTCCCATCAGCATTCGCCGCCTATTAATAATAAAGTATAATATTTAACTTTTTTCTTATCTAATGACAGTTCAGGACTGGCGATGTTCGTGGATCGAGCATCTTTTGGGCTGGCTTGCCGCAGGGAGGCCTCTCCGACTCCTACGGTGTCGGACCCCCAAGTTTCATCATGGCCTCGGCGAAATCCTCCGGACCTATGCCGGGCGTCTGAATCACGCCGCTTTGATAGACCGCGCGCACCCTCTTCAATATGAAATCGCGATCAAGACGCGCCCCAATCAATGCCGACTCTAGCCTGGATAAGCCATCTTCAGGTATTATGAAAAAATCCCCCGATAGCATGAGGTCTCTAACTTCCCCTCCGACTAACTCGGCCGTAACCCTGATCAGTTTTTTAGCCTTATATTCGACCTCAACGATCTTAACATCGCTTGCGACCTTGACCGTCCTCTCTCGTATTAGGTGCCTGTGCCTCAGCTCTGGCATGAACAGCCATTCATTTGACATGTGACGGGGCTTCACCTCCCCCTCCCATGTTGCCCTTTCGAAGGCGGCGGGCTCGGCTAGCTTTAGGTTGATGCCCAGGACTTCCTCGTATCCCTTCGTTAATAGTTCCTTAACCTCTTCTACGGAAGGACTGTCACCCCTTTCCCTCTTGATGGACGTGACCCATTCCATCATGCTCTTGGCCATCTTGTCCCTGAACTTCATACTGGGTACCTTGAGGACCCTACTCATGGCAGCGTAGTCTAGATCGAGTATGATGTTCCCCACTAAGATGATGGTATCCTGGCCGTAGGATCCAGCCCCGTTGCCTGAGATCTTCCTCCCCCGCACGACGACATCGTTGAGGGCCTTGAATTCCGCCGGCAGGCCTAGTCTTCGATAGACATAGACCGTGACGGCTAGAAATTTCTCGAATAGCCCTTCTACATCAATTGGAATGACCCCGCTCCTTTTGCTTGCTACGACCTGATAAAATAATTGATCACCGTTCAAATATGTGGCGCCGCCGCCCTGAGACCTTCTGATCACCATCAAGCCGTTTTTACGGCAGTAGTCCAAGTCCACCTCCTTCTCCAGTTCCTGATGATATCCGATGCATACGTATGGGCTTGATGGCTGAACGAGAATCACCGTATTTGCAGTAGACCCTCTATCAACTGAGTGAGCCACCGCCTCATAGAAGGTCTGCGCTATGAGCGGTTCCCCTTTATCTAGATCAATAAGGCGCCAGGTCTCCATCGCGTGCACTCCGGGGCTGGGGTCTCAGGATTCCCCTTCTGATTTATTTCTTCTTTGGCTTTAGTTTAATCTCTTTCAACTTTGTGCCGCACACGATGCAGTAATTTTCCTTAGCAGTCCTGAAGAGATAGCATTTAGGGCAGAACTTCTCTATCCTCCTACCCTCAGAGTCGAGGACCTCCTCAAGGGGTGGCGCTTCCGCGTTAGTTACATCCGAAGGCTCGGAGCTAGATTCACTTCCTTCATCGCTTGTCAAGGACGTGTCCTCCTCAACTGGCTAGTAGATTAACTCCTGTTGCTTCAGTTGTCCATGAAGCTTATGAACTGCTTCGAAAACTTGACCCTCCTTCTTAGCACCCGTGCAGACCAATTTGCCACTTGCGAACAGCAGGATAACGACCTTGGGTTCATCCATCCTATAAATCAGGCCCGGGAACTGCTCAGGCTCATACATCGTTCGCCCAAGGACGTAGGTGGACTTCTCCAAGTCGACCCTTCCAGGTAATGCCGCGCTGGCGACGATGTTCTGAATCGTTATTTCAGGTTTTCCCTGGATCACTATACCCCCTTTCTTCAACTCGGCGACCACTTTGAAGACCGCCTTCTTCGCCTGATCCTCGCTCTTCGCGCCTGTGCAGACCATCTTTCCGCTGCTGAAGATCAACGTAGCCGTCCTCGGTTTCTTCAAGCGAAACACGAGGCCCGGGAACTGCTCTAGCCGGCCGCCAAACTAGTTGAAGGCCTCTGGCTTATACTCTACGTTGGGGAATGTCTTCACGATGTCATTCAGAGACATGTTCTGATGCAGGATCGCTGAAGCCACCACGTTCTCGATGTTGACGATCGGTTTGTCTTTCTGCCTATCTATCAGTGGCATAGTGCATCAATCTTATATATAGGATTTATAAGCTTTATAAGCAATTATCGTTTATAAGTCTTATTTCGGGCTTATCCGCTGGACTGGCAGGCTCGCAAAGGGTGGACTTTTCGGGGTCATGGCCGTTAAATCGAGGCCTAGTAGTAGAGGATCTGATAAGCCTCAACTATGGGACCCACTGCCTCTAATTTCCTGCCTTCCGCGATCATGCCCATTCCCCTCTCATAGAGCGTCTTTGCCCCCCTCCCCTCAGCGTCTCCTTTTCCATGCGGTGCATCGAGGAGTTGTCGCACGAGGAGTCCGATCTCGTCTACGTATTCATAGCTCATGAATGGGAGGGATTGATGATGGGCGATTCCATCGGCCATACTTGGGAAGGGCCTCGGAGGGGATTTTGCCAACTCGACGAGCTTCAGACCCGTTATCTGGGCAATCCCGAGCGCCGAATCGAAGTTAAATCTAGAGACGGGGAGTGGGTCAATGCCGCGGATGGACTTGCAGAAGAACCAATAATATATCGACTTGAGGGCGGATGTTAATCCCTTCCCAGTTCCACCTGCAACGGCGATGCCGAACCCAGGTTTCCCCGATGCATCGCCCAGCTCAACTGTGTCCATGAAGTCCTTGGCCAAGCCGTTCACGTCAAGGTAGTAAACTGGTGCGCAGATCACAATCCCGTCCATCTCATCGAAGGCCGCGCTCAGCTCCTCGGGCCTTCCGACGTTCTCATCCGACCACTGTGGAACATCGTAGTCGGAGAGAGGGACTAGCGATGTTTCGCCGCCTGCGGCACTCGCACCCCTCAGGGCTGAATCCACGAGCCTCTTGCAGAGCCCATCCCCATGCAGGCTTGCCACGACGCCGATTATCTTCACCATGGTCCTTCATTCTCGCACGATTAGATAAAAAGGATGCTCCTGGGGAAAGTTTTATGTGCAGAGTTGAAATTCGGACAACGAATGCACATGGACAGAAAGGTCATGGTATTGACTCACTCGGCTGGCTTTGTTCACGATTACCTCCCTGCCGCTCAGAGAGCCATGATGGAAATGGGGGAGAGGTCTGGGGAGTTCAAGGCGGTTGTTTATGATAATTGTACGCAGGTAAAGTGGAACGCGTTAAGGGAATTCGACGTCGTCGTATTTGCCACCACGGGCGAACTGCCACTGTCCGATGGCGATAAGACGAATTTCATTGACGCGATAAGGTCAGGGGTTGGCTTTGTGGGAATTCATAATGCGACGGACACCTTCTACGAATTCCCTGATTATGGCCAGATGCTCGGGGGTTACTTCAACGGACACCCATGGACTCAAGAGGTCGTCGCCATAATCGAGGACGATAAGCACCCAGCCACCGAACACCTAGGCAAAACCCTGAGGGTCAAGGAGGAGATCTACACATTCAGGGACTGGAACAGGAAAAGGACGCGCGTGCTCATAAGCCTCGATAACGGCTCCGTCGACCTGGGCAAGGGAAATAGGCCGGACAAGGATTATGCACTCTGTTGGTGTCACGCATTCGGGAAAGGCAGGGTCTTCTACACCGGCTTCGGACACTTCCCTGAGCTTTGGGTCGAGGAATGGTTCAGGAAGCACCTGCTCGCCGGGATCCTCTGGTCCATGGGAGCTAAGTAGTGGGTAGAGGGTTTATCAAGGAAAGGCCTACGTCGTTTAACGTACGACGGACGGCTCGGATAATGACATAGAAACAGCTATTCGGCCATCCAATCCCGAGATAGGCGACGAAAGGTTATAACGGGATTCAGTCCGCCCATGGCCGTGACACGCATGGAACTTAGGGGAAGTAGGACTGAGAAGAATTTACTAGCGGCATTTGCTGGGGAATCACAGGCAAGGAACAGATACACGTACTTTTCAAGTGAAGCCCGGAAGGCTGGCTTCGAACAGATATCGGCGATCTTCCTCGAGACCGCTGACAACGAGAAGGAACACGCAAAGGTCTTCTTCAAATTCCTTAAGGGAGGGGATGTCGAGATAACTGCCAAATATCCTGCGGGCAAGATAGGTACGGTCGACGGGAATCTCAAGGCTGCAGCTGAAGGCGAGAGGCTAGAGTGGGGAACGATCTATCCGAACTTCAAGAGGGTGGCGGAGGAGGAGGGGTTCAAGGACGTTGCCTTGGCTTTCAAGGAGATAGGCGAAGTCGAACGCTACCACGAGAGGAGATACCTGAAGCTCCTACAGAACGTCGAGAAGGGCACAGTCTTCAAGAGGGCGACGCCGACAAAATGGAAATGCAGGAACTGCGGCTACGTCCATGAAGGCACGAGTCCTCCGCTGAAGTGCCCCGCATGCTCGCACCCACAGGCATTCTACGAGCTTTGGGTTGAGAACTACTAGGCCATCGAGCGGATTCGAAAGCTATGGGGTAGAGGTTGCCCGATGGACTTATCGAGTTTCAAGGACATCCCAGTTGTGGACGCCCACGTGCACTTCTGGGACCTTAAGGCCGAAGGGGAAATGATGAAGATCAAGGATGCCTGTAGATTTACCAGGATCAACCTCCTTTCGATATACGATCGGGCCAAGGTAAATCAAAATCCCGAGTGCATATACATGAAGGCGAGGCATCCGGGGAGCTTCTATGCCTTCGGGGGCCTTGACTACTCGGCGATCTTCTCGGGGCAGAGGATAGCCGAACCGAGCCTGTGCAAGCAGGTCGACGCCATGATCGACATCGGCCTCGACGGGGCAAAGATGGTGGAGGGAAAGCCCACCGAGAGGAAGGTAATCCCAATAGCGTTTAACGACGACTTCTACAGGGACTATTTCGCGCACTTGGAATCCCTGGGATTTCCGCTCCTATTTCACGTAAACGATCCGGTGGAGTTCTGGGACCCACTTAGGACGCCGAGCTGGGCGAAGGAACAGGGGTGGTTCTACGACGCCACGTATCCGACGAAGGAGCAGCTCTACTCGGAGGTTGAAAACGTACTCGATAGGTGTCCCGATCTCAAGGTCATCTTCGCGCACTTCTACTTTTTATCCGCGAACCTCGAAAGGGCCTCCGATTTCCTTGATAGGCACAAGCGCGTCTGCCTTGACCTGACCCCCGGCATCGAGATGTACTATGACTTCTCGGCGAGGAGGGAGGAATGGAGGGGGTTCTTCATCCGATATCAGGACAGGATAGTATATGGGACTGACATAGGTGGGGGGCAGTCGATCGCGGAGGCGACGTCAAGGGCTTGGATCGTGAGGAAGTTCATAGAGGCTGGCGATGAGTTCACAACGCCCAAGGAGAGCGACAACCTTCTGGGAGGGCCCGATGTCCCATTTCGAGGCCTCGACCTGCCCAACGCAGCCTTGGAGAAGATCTATGCCGGTAATTTCGAAAGGCTTGCGGGGCCAAGGCCAAGGGGGCTCGATATCACGAAAGCCCTCGCCGAATGCAGGAGGATATCCGAGATCGCGGCGAGGAATGGCGTTATGCCCGATGACAACGGGGCAGCTCAAACGGCCTCGATCCTTAAAAATATCTAGCGTAGAGATCTATCCTCTCAAGGCCCTGAGGATAGGGCAGTCATCCATTACGTGTTTCCATTCCCTTGGGAGTTGGATTCGCCAAATTCGCTGTCCTTCTCCTCGGCCTTTACGGTCGGCGCCTTCTCGTTCGTGAATCCGTATATGGCCAACACCGCTCCCAGTGAGAGCGAGCTCAAGCCAGCGACCTGGTATTGTTGGCCTCCTAGAACCTGCGCGCTCGTCTCCCTGATCCCGATGGCCACGAACTTATCCGTGCACTTACCGGCATTGCTGAGAACCAGATAGTTAATCCCAGCGTGATACATTTGGAACATAAAGGTGTTGGAATGTACCCCGCCAATGGTGAAGAGCGTCGACATGCTCTCGTTATTCAGCCACTTGTGATAATTCCCCTGATCCATCACGAGGGCGTCTATGCATCCCTCCTCCCTCCCATAAATTTCTGGGCTCCCTGCCCCTGGGGCGAATTGGACATCGATCGTCAGTATTATCGAGATATTGGCCCTCGCTGTGAAGTTCAGGCTCTTATACTTGTATGCCTCGACGAACACGTTGTATGTATAGGAGCTGAGCGGCCCTGTGTCGTTATTGATAGTGCCCGTGTCGCGATATGACGTCGCAAGGAAAGTCATCCCCATTAGGGCTAGAGCAATACCCGCATAAAATAGGGACGTTCGCAAGGGTATCTCGCGGGGCTTAACCCATCCTACCTCTTGGCAGGGACTTTCATTGCCGATTTGATCTTGGCGTAGAGCGCTTCCTTCTTGGGAACCTCTGAGACGGATGCGATCTTGCCGTTTATGGCTACGAGCGGTATTACGCTCCGGAAGACTTGGGCACCGAGTCCTAGTTTAATGAGCTTCTTCTTCCCGCTCGACTCGAGTATCTCGTTCAATTTAGAGAAGGCCTGGTCTATCTTGGTGCCGTATTCCGCTATGTTCACCGTTACCGTCGGGAAGTCCCTCCTGACCTCCCTCAGGAGCTTGAAGAGCTCTGCGTTCTCACCCTCCCTCTGGCCGCACCCGCAGATCCCAGTCGGGAAGACGTCGAGCGTCACCTTCGGTGCCTTGACCTCCTTCAGCTTCTTCCCCTTCACACGCCTGCTCATTTTTAGGCACCTCCGCCCGGCTTTCCATATAAAGATTCTGCTACCCTCTCCACGGCCCTCAGTCCGACCACCTCCGTCTCGAGCATCCCCACCTGCCCTATCGCAAGCTCAGGGAACTCCTTCTCCACGAGGTTGATGTATTTCTCTTGAAGCCTCTTCCTATCGGCGAAGAACTCGTCCTTGCAGTGCTCGGCCGGCAGGATCTCGTTGAGTATCAGGCCCTTTACCCTTATCCCGTAGGGCTGGAGCGATTCCTGTATCCTCTTGGCCTCGTAAACGGGCAGCATCTCCGGGTGCAGCACGAGGAGGTATGTCGTCTGATCCGAGTTCAGTTTCTCTATGGCCTTTATGTTGTCCTGGCTCATCTTCTCCAGGAGCTCGATCTCGGCGACCTTGCCCGTTATATCGGCGACTTCCTTCTTAGCGAGGATGCTCTTCTTCAGGTTGTTTAGGTGCCTCCAGGGATAGCCGATCATCTCGAAGTTGTGGCCCCCTGGCGCGGTATCGAACACGAGCGCGTCATAGTCCCTCGAGTTCAGGTATTCGACGAAGACGTTATAAGACGCGGTCTCGCAGGGAAGTATCGGATTCTTCTCCCAGTGTTCCTTGAGGAACTGTATCTCCCAATCATTGCCCTTCACCGCCTCGATCTTCTTCATGACCTCTAGTTGGTGCTTCCTGATGCTCTCCTTTGCGTCGACGTTGATCACCTTCAAGTTCCTAATGCCCTTGACGGCCATCTCCTGCCCACCTATCTCCTGTTGCAGGATGTCGTTCTGGCTCTTCTGTAGGTCGGTCGAGACGAGGAGCGTCTTGTATCCCTGCTTTGCCAGCCATACCGCGGTGGCTGCAGCCAGGGAGCTCTTCCCCACCCCGCCCTTTCCGCCGAAGAACACGAACCTTGGCTTTGAATCACCCGGAACTACTAAATTCCCAAGCACTGAGCTCACCATATCAATTCGCCTCCGGGAGCCTTATTATCCTTCCCCTTTTCAAACATGATTTCGCTTCCTTTACTAGTAAGAGTTAATAAAAAGGGTAAGGCGGGCGAAGACGGGTAGGAGGACTGAGCCAAGCCCAGGGCAGTTTTTCAGCCTACCTAAGGGTCCTCCTGAGTAGCTTGGCCGACATTATGAGGAAGGCGGCCGCGAAGAGGAAAAGGGCGACCCAATCGATGACGAGTGACTCGATCCTGATCGGCCCCCAGCTCGTCTGCCTTACGGCGTCCACCGAGTAGGTGAGGGGCAACGCATAAGCCAGGACCTGCAGGGAGGGCATGAATGCGTACTCCTCCTCCAATGGGAGGAAGACGCCCGACATGAAGATCATTATCAGCCTTATCAGGTTGAGTGGCATCATGGCCTGGGTTATGTCGTTCGCCCTTACGGAGATTACCGTGCCCAGTGCCGAGAAGGCGATCGAGGATAGCACTATCCCAGGGATGAAGAGGAGGGGCTGCACCTGGATCGCGCCCGATAAGGGAGATGCGACGGCTGCAAATATGAGCGACGTCAATAGGCCGAAGATGGCCCCCGCGAGCGCCTTCCCCAAGACGATGGCCCTCAGGGATACTGGCGCGACGATCAGCCTGTCGAACGTACCGGCCGTCCTCTCAAGCGGGAAGACGACCGCCTCTATGGTCGAGGCGCCAAAGAAACATGCGATGGTCACTATGCCGGTCAGGCGATACTCCGGGACTATACACGGCCTCCCCATTTGGAAGGCGAGGTAGAGTGAGACCGGGAACATCAGCCCATAGAAGATGGCTGGGGGTTTCAGGTAGTATACCCTCACGTCTTTGCTGGCGATGCTGATGGCGCCCATTAGGTCGTCCATGGCCGACTTGAGAGAGCTCAACCCGCGCCCCTCTTCGGCCTGAGTTGCTCCATCCTCTCCGCCGCCAGGGCATCCACACCGGTATATTTGACGAACACATCCTCGAGCGTCGGCTTCATTGTGCTCATCGCCATTATGCTTCGTCCCGTCGAATCGGCGAAGGCCCTAAGGAGTTTAATGAGCGTTTCTGAATCCGTTGTATATATCCTGAACCTCTCCTCCCTTAGCTTAACGAGCTTCGTGAAATTCACCTCCAATTCGGCCGGGATCTGAGTTGGCGAGTCGAATGCAACGTCGATGACGACCTCTGGTGTGGACGACCTCAATTTCTCTGGCGTGTCGAGGGCGACTATGCTCCCCTGGTTTATGATAGCGACCCTATTGCACAGCTGGTCCGCTTCCTCTATGTAATGGGTGGTCATGAATATCGTGACACCGTCTATGTGGAGCTGTCTGAGCATCTGCCGTATCAATCTCGAGCTCTGGACATCGAGTCCCCCCGTCGGCTCGTCGAGGAAGAGGATCCTGGGACGGTGAATCAGCGCCATCGCGATGGCCAGTCGCCTCTTCATGCCCTTGGAGAATTGGCCAACCTTGCCGCCCAACCTCTCCTTAAGGCCAAACAGTTCGAGCAATTCCATGCTCCTCCTGGAGGCCTCGTCCTTTTGGATGCCGTACAACTTCGAGCTGAAGATGAGGTTCTCCCATGCACTCATGTCGTTATAGAGGTTGCTAACTTCCGGTATGAGCCCGAATTCCCTCTTGACCTGCACGGGTTCCGTAGACATATCGTGACCGGCTACGAGCACCTTCCCAGAGCTTGGCCTAGTTAGGCCCGTAATGAGCCGTACGATTGTGGTCTTTCCAGCCCCGTTTGGACCCAATAGGCCGAAGAACTCCCCCTCATGTACCTGCAAATTGACGTTATTGACCGCCATTAACTTCCCGTAGCTCTTCGTGAGGTTGACCAACTCGATGGCTTCGTCCATTGTGATTCACAGAGGGTGAAGGTCTCGTGTCAAACCGGGCATGACTTGAGACCTACTTATGAGTCTTGCGAGAAGGCGGATCCAAATCGCCCACCATCTCGGAGGCTGAGGGCACCAGCGATGCCATGTGGCAGTGGGGAGAGATTTTTATCCCGCTCTCGGGTGGCCACAAGCGTGAACTTCGTGTACGACAAGATGGCGACCCTTACTTTGGGGATATCCGTGATTTCATTTGGCATGGCGGGCATGTTTGTAGTCTTGGGTTACGTAGCGCCATCATTGGGATTGGCCCTGTTCCTCGGGGGAGTTGGCTCATGGCTCCTCATCGCCTCGATCGACGTCGCAAGGTCGGGGAGGAGGCCCTACCAGGCACCTGCCATGTATCATGCGATCTGGGGGATACTCTTCCTGGGCTCTGCATTCGTCTCATTAACCATAGGCACCCCCAGCATAGCAGTGGCTTCGATCTTCGCCGTGATCATGTTGATCGGCATGATCCTGGTCGCAAGGGTGCTTTTCAGAAGGCAAGCGTCGTGACACATCGCCAACGATTCGGTGCCGGCCATATCGCCGAAGACACTAAAGTCGCCTTCGGCCTTGGGCCAGGTCCTGCATCTCGCTGAGGTGTCATGATGAGGATCGCGATGCTCTCAGCTGGCACAGGCGGCAGGAAGCTTCTCGTCGGTTTTACGCAACTGGTAGGACACGAGTCCATGACTGTCATCGCAAATACGGGCGATGACTTCACGCACCTCGGGCTTTACATAAGCCCTGACATCGACTCCATACTCTATCAGTTATCGGGCCTTCTGGATGAGGGGCGAGGTTGGGGGAGATCGGGTGACACTTTCCATTTCCTTGACGAGGTCAGGAGGCTTGGGGGGGAGACGTGGTTTAGGCTCGGCGACAAGGACCTCGCCATGCACGTCCTCAGGACCTCTCTACTCAATCGAGGCCTCTCCCTTACGGATGTGACTGAAAGGCTGGCTGCGGGGCTTGGCGTCTCGAGCACCGTCCTCCCCATGTCGGACGATCGTGTCCAGACAAGGATCGCCACGGACGTCGGTCCTTTGACGTTCAATGAGTACCTCGTGAGGGATAGGGCTTTGCCACGCGTTAAGCACGTTTTTTACGACGGGTCCGAAGTCGCCAGGCCGGCCCCAGGAGTGGTTCAGGCGATCACCGATGCCGATCTCGTCGTCATCGGCCCGAGCAATCCGCTGGCGGGGATCGGCCCGATAATATCCATACAGCCCATAAGGGAGGCGCTCAGAAGGCTTAGGGGCAAGGTAGTGGCGGTTTCGCCCATCATCAGAGGTGGCGCCATCAGCGGGCCATCTGGGCAGTTCCTGGAGGCCGAGGGAGTCGAGGTCTCAGTGCGGGGGGTGGCGAGGCTATACTCTGACATAGCTTCGAGGATCTTCGTCGATGACGCTGACTCCAAATGCCTGGGGGAAGGGCCCGAGTCGCAGCCACGCTTAATCGCCGCAGACATCCTGATGAAGGATGCGGCGGATTCGAGAAGGCTGGCGAATGAGATCGTCTCGGAATGCGAGATGGAGGAAGACTAATACTTCCACCATTCGCTCCTCTCGGGGGCATCCCGGCGTCTCGACTCGAAGATCACAACAGCGCCCACATGGGAGCATTTCTTCCTCTGTTGGAAGCCAAGACACGAGCAGTGAAGTGTGCCATCTGCTATCTTTACGACGGTGTAGGTGCCGTGATCACCCACTACCTCGTATTGCTGGAAGTCCGTCTTGTGCACTCTCCCCTGCTTCACAAGCTTGTAGGCCTTTTCCATCATTATATCGATGCCCAATGACAGCACCTGCCTACTGGGACATGAAATTGGTGAACCTCAGCTTGGCTATGTTGTTCATCTTCTCCCTCGTCATGGAGGCGATCTCCCCTGGCAGGAGGTAGCCTATATCGGTCACTATCCCGGTTATGAGTTCGGGAGGCGTTATGTCGAAAGCGGGGTTGAAGAGTTCCACTTGGCCTCTGCCGGGCCTTGATCGGCACGTAATCCCGTGTGGTGGCCATTCGTCGAGCGCGTTACTCGATATCATGCGCGTGGCCTTGAGCTCCTTAGCTAGTAACCTATAGGGTTCGGTTATCTCGTCGACCGCCCTCTGCTCTATGACTATCGAACTCCCCCATTTCACCTCGGGGGAGATCGTCGTATATGATGTAGCGAAGTAGAACGGTATGCCATAATTCTTCAGGATCCTAGCGATGTCCGCGGAACCCACCTTGTTGGCAACCGATCCGTCTGCGGCGATCCTATCGACTCCCAGGATCGCCTTAGTAATGCCCAATTCATTTACCGATACGGAGACCATGTTGTCGGTCACGATGATGGTCGGTACGCCCGTCCTCGTCAATTCCCAGACGGTCAGCCTATATCCTTGGCTCCTAGGGCGCGTCTCCTTTGAGACGACGGTAAGGTCTACGCCGCTGACGTACGCCTCCTCCAGAATCCCAAGCGCATGCCCCATGAGGGTTGATGAGAGGCTACCGCCATTGCAATGGGTCATGACGACGTCGCCGTCCTTCAGCAGCTTCATGCCCTCCTGTCTGAGGTGGTAATTGAGCACTAGATCCTCGGCCATCAACTCGTCTGCCCTTCTGCGAATTACTTCAACCGCTGCTGAGGGATCGCCCGCCTCCTCGTATTCCCTCCTTCCCGCTAAGGCGCATTCCCCAGCCGCCCAAGATAATGGGGCGGCCGTTGGCCTGACGCTGCCTATGAAGTCTGCGGCCTTCTGGAGCTTCTCGGGGAAGTCGCTTCCTCCCGACAATTGGCTTGCGGCCAATAAGACGCAATATCCCCCCGCAATGCCTATGGCCTGCGAACCCCTGACCGTCATCTCCCTGATGCCCTTAAGGGCACCCTCCTTCCAATCACCTGTTCGCCAAGTCGCTACCTCGTAGGGGAGCTTGTTCTGATCAAGCAGGATCAATTGTTCCCTTGCGTGATCATACCATAAGGTGACCGGCAATGTAGTTCTTGGATGCGCTGGCAAGCCAAGGCCATCGTCCTCCTGCAGGCCCAACCTTTTGGCGACGACCTGTAGTTCGGAGCTCAAACCCCCGTCAACCTTAACGCCTTACCTAAGTAACGCGCATCCTTAACTATATCTTTCTGCGGCGTCGCAATGCCGCCAACCTTGGTTCCAATTGCCTCTGCCCCGAGGCCTTCCGGCCACAGATCATCGTCTGGCTGGGGGAACCGATAATTCCCCCTGATTCATCGGTGGGAGGCATGGGCGCGGATTGGAAGACCCTCTCCTCTATGATGGATTCAACCCTCCTAAGGCCAAATGCAAACCTAATGGAAGTTGAGGAACTATGCCGTGAAGCCATTACCTACTCGTTCGCCACCGTCTGCGTCAACCCCATCTTCATAAAACCTGCATCTGAACTACTACAGGGATCCAAGCCCAAAGTAGGCGCGGTGATCGGCTTTCCACTGGGCGCCACATTCCCCTCAGTCAAAGTATTAGAGTTGGAGGCCGTGGCCGTCGCTGGGGCCAAGGAGGTGGACACGGTCATGAGCTTGGGATCTCTGCTGTCAGGAAAGCCCGATGTAGTCAGGGATGAGATCGGAAGCATCGTGGACGTCTCCAGGAGTTATGGCATTGATGTGGTTAAGGTGATTTTGGAAGTGTGTTACCTTACACGTGAACAGAAGATACAAGCGTGCGAGCTCGCAATAGAGGGTGGAGCTGATTATGTTAAGACATCTACGGGGTTTGGGCCAACTGGAGCCACAGTCGAGGATGTGAAGCTCCTCCGAAGTGTCTGCGCGGGCAGGGCCAAGGTGAAGGCTGCCGGCGGGATACGAAATTTGGCCCAGACGCTGGAGTTGATCGAGGCAGGAGCTCAGAGGATAGGGACCAGTCAAGCTGGCAAGATCGTAAGGGAAGCGATGAGCGGAAACTCGGGCAAATGATAAAATCCCATGATTCCGTGAACCATACATTGATATATTCTTCATGACGCCGAGACCATAAGGGGTGTTCTGTGACGCCCAGGCGCACCATCTTTAAGGCGAACGGCTTGGAGAAATTGAGCACGGACTACCTTCCAAGCCACCTCCCCCATAGGGAGGCGCATGAGGTGGAGCTCGTAAAGCTGTTCAAGCCCGCGGTCCTCTCAGGCGGTTCGTTGGGCAGGAACGTCGAGATCTGCGGTGCCAGCGGAACCGGGAAGACCGCCACCGCCCGAAAGGTTGCATTGCGCCTACAACAACTCTCGGCGGAGAACATGCTGAAGCTCAAATGCGTTCACGTAAACTGCAGATATGCTTCATCGAATTTCGGATTAGTGCAGATGCTGGCAAATAGGATAATGCCAGATGTGTCCACTAGAGGTTATGGCGCATCGGAGCTCCTTCAGGGAATCCACAGCTACCTCGACAAGAGCCAAGAGTCCCTCCTCCTCGTGCTCGATGATTTCGACAAGTTCACGGAACGACGGGGGCCCGAGATGCTATATGAGCTGATGAGATTGCCGGATGCGTCTCCAGAAAAGAGGAACAGGATATTACTGCTCCTCGTTGGGGCAGAGGACATGTCAAAGCTCTCTTTGGAGAATTGGGCGAGGTCGGCCATAACGAAATCATCGCGGAACTTCGACCCTTACGGTTTTGTGGAGATGCGCGACATCCTGAGCGAAAGGGTTAGCGAATCATTCATAGAAGATGCGGTCCCGATCGAGATAGTGCTGATGATCTCCAGAATGGTGGAGAGATTCGGTTTTGGATCGGCTAGATGCGGGATCGAATTACTACAAGCTGCTGGACTCGATGCGGAGTACGAGGAGAGCGACGGCATCTCCGCAGAGAATGTTAGGCGCGCGCAGGCGAGGATGGATAACGTAGTCGATCTCAATGGCCTTTCACAGCTCTCCCCCGGCCATGTCGCAACGATGAAGGCCGTCGCCCAAGCCTTCAGCGAGATGGATAGGCCATACGTCCCGATTTCGGTGATCCTCGATAGGATCGGCAAGCTCAAGGACCATAGGGGGGAAGGACTGGAACAGATCAGGAGATTGCACTTCGAGGGCCTGATCGATCAGCTGGGAGACGATGTCGGTTTAGTCGGAACGACGCTGAAGTCACTAGAGGATTGGCTGGCACGATTACCTGGGGATTAAGGGCTTGGACCTAGTGGATTTGCTCGGCAATTCCCCAAGGTTGAGGATACTGTGTGTGCTGGCCCATCGTGGGCCTTCAACAAAATACAGGATCTGGAAAGAGGCCGGCACGGCCAGGCAGACCGTAATCAGGCAGCTTGACTTCCTCATGGAGATCGGACTGGTCAAGATGTTGAACTATGAGGCCGTTCGGCTATACGACCTTGACGTGGATAGCCCTCTGGCCCAAGAGCTCAGGCCGATGCTTGAGTGGCTCTGGTCAAAAGGCGGAAAGGAATTCCATGGACGTCTTCCGGATGGCCCTCGTTAGGTGTGAGGGAGAGAAGTTTGGATAACCTTATTAATGGTCAGGTGAAATGGCCGAATAAAGGCACCGTATGGCTAGTAGGTCTCCAGTTGGGAAGACCGGCTTCTCACCCTATGGAGCTACTATGTCACTGTACCTGAAAATCTGAAAGGAGGGAAAGATGGGAGTTGGAAAGGAGGGATTTTGGCCCCCGTAAGCCAAGCGTCGTCAATGTCGGCGACGAGTTAGAGCTCGATATAGCGACTGTGGGCAAGAAGGGAGATGGAATCGCACGTTACCAAGGGCTTGTGATTTTCGTCCCAGGGACTTCAGCAGGTCAACACGTCAGGGTTCGGATTCTAAATGTGGCAAGGACCTTTGCCATGGCCGAGAGGATAGGGTAACCTCTTGCAGGCCTAGATGATCGAGGACTACCTTCCCCCTCTATATCGATGAACATGGTAGCGAGCATACATTGCACGTTCCATTTGTTATGGGAAATGTAGAAAAGGCCTCGAGCTCTAGTTATGCGCAATATCTGTAAAGAGGTAATGCCATTGCATGAAGTCATCAGGAAGGAACTGCTCGCCCCCAAGATACACCTGATGGAGGTCGAGGTGGCTCCTCGGATGGCGGCCAAGATCCTGCCCGGTCAATTCATCGTTCTGAGGCTCGATGAGCGGGGCGAGAGGATTCCCTTGACTCCGGTGAGTGTAAATGAGAAGAAGGGCAGTCTGACCGTGATCTTTCAAGAGGCTGGCTTGTCAACGAAACGCCTTGGCGCATTGAAAGAGGGGGACACGATCTCCGATGTCGTCGGCCCCCTTGGCAGACCGACAGACATCAAGAGATATGGCGTGGTCATCGCTGTCGGGGGTGGGATAGGAACCGCCTGCATTTACCCTGAGGCCAAGGCGCTGAAGGGGGCGGGAAATAGGGTAATAGGCATACTTGGCGCTAGGACGGCCGAACTGCTGATCCTTGGGGAGGAGATGAGGAGTGTGAGCGATGAGACCTACATTGCCACCGACGATGGGACGAAGGGGCATAAGGGACTCGTCACCGACGTGCTGAAAGAGATCATCGAGGGTGGAGAAAAGGTGGACCTAATCGTCGCGGTTGGGCCGGCGATAATGATGAAGGCCGTCGCAGATGCGACCAGAAAGCAAAATGTAAAGACGATCGTAAGCTTGAATCCGATCATGGTGGACGCCACGGGTATGTGTGGGGCCTGCAGGGTGATGGTGGGCGGGGAGACGAAATTCACGTGCGTCGATGGGCCGGGCTTCGATGCCCATCTCGTCGATTTCGACAACTTGCTTTCGAGGCTCAAGATGTATTCAGAAGAGGAGAGGAGGGCGTTGGAGCTCTACGAGAGGAACGTGGTCGCCGATGCCCTCAGGTAGCACAGGAGCGAGCGGCCATTATGCGGCCAAGAGGCAAATAATGCCGAAACAACTGGCCCAGGAGAGAGCGCACAACTTCCGTGAAGTGGCACTCGGATATCAAGTCCAACACGCGCTCGCTGAGTCGAGAAGGTGCCTGCAATGCAAGGCACCGAAGTGCATTGAAGGATGTCCGGTTGGCATCGAAATCCCCAGATTCATCAAGAAGATAGTCGAGGAGGATTTCGAAGGGGCAATACGGATAATAAAGGAGAAGAACAACCTCCCCGGCATATGCGGCAGGGTCTGCCCGCAGGAGAGACAGTGCGAGGCGACATGCATTCTCGGGAAGAGGGCGGAACCTGTGGCAATCGGGGCACTGGAACGTTTCGCAGCCGATAGGGAATTGGGGGCGGGCATCAAGATCGCGAACAGGCCCGAGCCCACAGGGATCAAGGTCGCGGTAGTGGGATCGGGCCCCTCGAGCTTGACCGCCGCAGGTGACCTCGCGAAGTCAGGACACGACGTCACGATCTTTGAGGCACTCCACATAGCCGGTGGCGTGCTTACGTATGGCATTCCGGAGTTCAGGTTGCCCAAGGCGGTCGTCGCTGCGGAGATCGATTACGTTAAGAGGCTCGGAGTCAGCATAGAGACAAATGTAGTAATCGGAAAAACCATCTCCATCGACGAGATCTTTGAGGCCGGATACAGGGCCATCTTCATCGGTACGGGTGCCGGTTCACCGAACTTCATGAACATACCGGGTGAGAACCTGAATAACATCTACTCGTCGAATGAATTCCTGACACGAACGAACCTCATGAAGGCGTATCGATTCCCAGAATACGAGACACCGGTCAAGATGGGAAGAGTCGCCGCGGTCATAGGGGCGGGGAACGTCTCGATGGACGCCGCGAGGACGGCCCTTAGGCTTGGCGCGGAGGAGGCGCATATCGTCTACAGGCGCTCTGAGGCCGAGATGCCCGCCAGGGCCGAGGAGGTGGGAAATGCAAAGGAAGAGGGGGTGCGATTTCAGCTCCTGACCGCGCCCATCGGATACGTTGGAGACGCCAAGGGCCGCGTGGAATCGATGGAATGCGTCAAGATGGAACTCGGGGAACCCGACGAATCCGGAAGGAGGAGGCCGATGCCAATTGAGGGATCGAAATACTCGATGAGGGTTGACACGGTCATCGTCGCGATAGGCCAAAGGCCAAATCCACTACTTGCCAGCAGCACTCAGGGCTTGGAGACAAGAAAGGACGGGACGATAGTCACCCTCGACGATTCAGGAAGGACGACGAGGGAAGGCATCTGGGCAGGTGGCGATATAGTCACAGGCGAGGCGACGGTCATAGACGCGATGGGGGCGGGCAAGAGGGCGGCCGCGGCAATCCACCTCCACGTCCTATCGACTCTAAATCGATCATAAATTGCAGTCGCCGTTCTCCTCGGCACATAGGGATACGAAGTAGCCGATGAGACAGCGACTTTATCTGGCATGAGATGTCCGGTTCCGATGGCCACTGCTGGGAAGCCAAATAGCCCCGGCCAGATTTTCGCACCACGCATGGGATTCGAACTGACGTTGACGGGTTTCACCTGGTATCGGGATACCACCCAGAGCCCGCTGTCCTTGACCTCTAGACGACGGGGCTTCGATTTTTTGAATTCAGATTTGAGATTTATGTCTTTCTTATATTGTCTGCCAGCCAGTCCTTCGCCGATCTTGTCGAGGAGAGGGGGTCAGGCTGGCCGCTCGCATGCTCAATCTTTCACGGGATGATACTCCCCCGCCTTCTCTCGTATGCTAGGCATGCGACCTCCGGGGCGCCAAGGTTGGCAGGTAAAACTTACATCCGTGGATATTTGTCCTGGGGGACAACGGGATGTCGCTGCAGAGGGTGCGTTCGGAGATCGAGGCGATCGAGACCTCATACACGGACTTGAGGATGCAGTTGAGACTGGTACTCAGCTACCTGCAGGATGATGTGCCAGATGCGGAGCTAGCGAGGCGTATCCTCGGGGAAGCCAAGAAGATGGTTTCGGTATTGGACAACGTTATTGACGGATTGGGTGAGGCCTTCTGGAAGATCGATCGTATGCTCGGCACAGACATTGCCCTGAAGGCCGGCCGACTCCATGAATATATCTCCTCGATCTCGGCCGATCCCGAGGATGGCGTCATCAAGGCCCTGGAAATGATAGATGAAAGGATACTTGGGAACGACATTGAAAAGGCCGTGGAACATTTGGAAGCTCTTCAGGCCTCCGTTGAACGAAAGGGGGCCATCGCATGTCTGGCGCAAGGCATCAATTGGGATGCACTGAAGGAAGAGGATCTGGTCAAGACCGTCTCCGTTAGCGTGAAGAGCAAGGGAGAAGGAAAGAGGGGTCCAAAGAAGGGGGGGAAAGGGGAGAAGAGGGGTCCCAAGAGGATATGCCTCATCTATTCAGCCAGCCCCGAGAACGATTACTTAATACAAGGCCTTGTGGGAAAATTCTTGGAGAAGAACGGCATCGAGCCGGTCTATATGGCAGGGGGGCGTGACGAGACGATCGGGGAATACGATGCGATCGTTGCTTTCATGACAAAGGACATGGTAGGGCCAGAGAAGATATTGACGCAGTTTCAAAAGGGCTATAGTGGAAAGCTGGCAGTGTACGTGGAATCCGGCGCCGATGTACCCCGGGAGGTAAAGGACAGACACGAACTGCTATACTTTTCAAGGGACAGGACGGGCGAGCTCCTTTTACAGATGTTTGAGCTATTGTAAGGGGGAAGCGACATCGCGCGCGCTCTAGCCTATATTGGCAGGAGCCCCAGACCCTCTGGCGCAAGCGCGCGCGTTAAGACGTCCTCCGCAACGCCCCTATTTTCAGAAGGACTATACATCGCCTCAACGAGCCTGTCATAGTCAAGAGAATTGACCCTTGAGCAGGCGGCCCTGATGGCATTCATGTTGAGGATCAGTGCCCTCTCGATCGGAATCCTCTCTGGATTGATATCGATGCCGAAACGCCCACCGTAGCCATGCGCCTTCAGCACCACGAGCCCCGCATAGGTTTGGTCAAGGCTCAGAACGCCCACATTCAGGTCCTGATCATAGTTCCCCAAGGGTTGGCTGTTCCAGTGCGTATGGGCGAGCCGACCCTCCCGCATTATGGAGGCGAGGGCATATGCCAACTCCTCATGACCCATCAGTACGTGCCCGATCTCCGGATTCAGGGTCACCAGGGAGTGGCCTTCGCGAAGGAGCCTTCTGTTATCCTCGGCCCTCAGAAGCGCCTCTGTGTCTCTGGCCATGAGCAGGCCATTTGCGGTATTCCTGTAGATGTTGTTGCCCCTGGGCTCATAGGGCTTCGGCTCAATGGCCACTCTGACTCCCGGGACGGAGTCCATCGCCTCGGCCATGCCGGTCTCGAATCTGCGCCACATGCCGTAGTAGTCCGTTCCGATCGGGTTCTCGTACCCATCTATGCCGGGCCAGACCACTGAGAAATCCGTCTGAAGCTCTTTGTTGAGCCTGAGGGCTTCGACGGTCCTATCCAACGCCCTTCTCCTCATGGTCCCATCTGGGTTTGATAGCGAGCCGAATTCGAACTGCCGCTCATAGAAGAGGTTTGGCACGATCGTTATCAACCTTATTCCGGTCTCCCTCTGCAGATCCCGGAACAGATCCAAATTGTCCACGTTGACCTCGTTCGGGTAGTGAGCCTCCAGCCCGAGGTCACCGCCTACGACCTTTTTGTCGTGGAGATCGCGTATAACGTTGAGGATTTCGTCCATCGATCGTTTCGAACCATACGCCTCATGGAACCTGCTGGCACTGGGGGAGAAATACCAGACGCCAACTGAGAAACGTGGGACCAAATCAAACCCCTTAATGTGACGAAGCATCTCGTCCTTGCTTCTCTCCACCCTCTGTTCCCTTAAGTCGATCATCATCCACCGGGGGGCATAACAATCATAGGTAAATGGCTCTTTCGGTCGACGCTCCTCATGCGGGCCCATGCCATGAGATGTGAGGCTGGCGATTGTCGGCATGCAGAGCGGATATCGGCGGAGCAGGACTACAACATCTCGACATTTCATTGCTTCGGATTCCAGTGAGTCGTGCTCCATGCCCTTTCTGATGTCCCTAAAAGCCGTTATCCCCCAACTCAAATTTCGCTCTCTACAAGGTCGTTCTTGGCTCGAAGGACGATGCGGCGCCGTCTTTCGTGAGGCTGATAAGGATTGAGGAAAGGAACTTCGCTGATGCTTGGGCAGCATTCAAGGCAGTAAGGCTTGAGGGCTCGGCTTAACGGACCACACGGTTCTGGCCCAGCTGAGGGAGCCCAAGATAGACACGCTATACAGCTTTGACACCGATTTCGATGGCCTTGTGAGCGGAATCCCCTAGAGCGCCCAGGTGGGGCACATGACTCGAGATGTCCCCCTGCATTCCCCATCTTGGCCGGCTCATCTAACCGCCCCACACCAGTAATGAGGTCGGGCAGTTCATCAAGGCGGTGATGTCGCGCTCGATGAAAAATTCCTCGAATCCGCCTTCAGGATATCCCTTGCCGCGTTCTCATCACTGTCCATGACCGATCCACAACGTGGGCACAGGCTCGATCTCGTCGATGGGCCTTTTGAACCTCCTAACTTCGTCGTTGCCATCGCAATGCTTACGTCAAGTTGTAAAGTAACTAATGCCTTTATAAACGTCCAAGGGCAGCTGAAGACGGCGCATGCCAGCAATGACTTATGAGTACCTCTCGTACAATGAGCTTATACACGAGATAGGCATGCTTGATAAGCTGGTTGAATCCCTCGCCTCTCAGGCGGAGAAGTTAATTAAAATTAAGACCGAAGGAAAGGTGAGCGTCTCCGCATACGGGGAGGTCCTCGAGGAGCTGAGAAAGAGGGCTGCCGTTACGGCTCGCAAGATGGGGGAGCTGCTCTCGGCGGCGGACGACAGGGTCAAGCAGATTAACGGCCAAATTGCTCAGTTTAGGTATGACCTCGAGCTCCTGGAAGCCAGACACGCCATTGGCGCCATTCCCGATGCCGAATACAAGGCCGATCGGGAAGGGATCCAGATCCAGCTAAATGAGGCGGAAGGGACGAAGAAGAGAATCGTTGAGCCAATTACTGGGATAATCGAAAACTCAAGACGAGTAGGACAACTCATCCCCGGCGATGTTAAGGCCATGCCTCAGCTGCCCGCTCAACCCGCTGTAGGACTGTCCATAAAACCTGTTAAGCCCGACTCGGTTGGCCCTGTGGGGGGTTATCCACAGGCCAGGTCCGAGACCAAGCACGTCGAGGCGCATTCGGAGCCCAAGGCCATGACGTGCTCAAGGTGTGGGAAGGAAAAACTGGAGAGCGCTTCCTACTGCTACTATTGTGGCGCTAGGCTATAGTATCCATTCGAACTCATCATCCCCCTGCGGGTCTCGCTCGCTTTTCGGGAGGCCAATCGGCAGGCACATGAAACGATCCGGATTGAGATGCGAAAACCTGGAATGGATCCAACGATGGCCCCTGTGATTGAGCCAATCGATTGGGATGTTTTTTCGGTCATAGACAAAGAGTTAAGTAAGTCCGAACAGCCAAAGGCTATCCCTGCGAGCCTTGGTCCTCCTAAACAGGCGTTTTCTGAATGCGAGCTTTAAACACACGGCGAATCTCGTCCTGCTGTTCACGTCCGTCCTCTGCTTCAATCAAGTTGCCGCCATAGACCTGACCGGGTTCACAACCGCCAGCACTACGTATAAGATTGATACATTTACCAACTGCTCAGCCCTTTGGTCGGTAACTTTCAGCGTACCGTTGTCGGGGGAAGGGGATGTGGAACGCTTTAGGGAATACATCCAGAATTTTACAGCATCTAAGCCGGAATTCCTGGAACCATTCAGGGCACTTATTTTGCAGCTTGTAGAACAGGCGTCGAACATGACTGGGCGCAACATGTCTGCCACTTATTTCGACGTTACTGCAGCGGTGATCAGCACCGCTACCATATCGAGGGGCACCATAACCTATCGCTTCCTATGGACGGGCTTCCTTGAAGGCGCGGCGGACACGCTCTACATGGGAGACGTATTCGAGGGAGGACTTTACCTCTACGAGAACGATTCGATAGCGGTATACCCCCCGGCCGGATACAGGGCCGACTTCGCGTCGCCAAAACCGGATGCTTCGAACGGCGCAATCGTATGGCATGGCCCGATGAACTTTCCTTCGGGTGAGCCCTCGATAGAGTTCATTAGCATGGAGACTCGACTCCACATTGAATTCGAAGGGGAGGAGTTGACGGAAGGAGACAGGGCAATCATTCAAGGCAGGGTGGAACCGCCGATGGCCATCCCCGTCCAGATCACGTACACCCGACCGGATGGCAGGACATCGAGTCAAACCGTCGCGTCATCCGAACTCGGGCTCTTCGCGTTGCAGATAGAATTAGACGAGCCCGGAGGCTGGATGGTTCAGGCGAGCTGGGAGGGCAATGAGGAATACCTTGGAAGCGAGAGCGGCGAAATCGCGCTGAGTGTCAGATCGGCACAGAATCCCTACGCGCTGGTTGCCACCGTCTCCCTCTTAGCGGCTCTCGCGACGGCCTTGATGGTATGGTTCAGGGGGCGAAGGCCCACGGCTAAGGACATACCGCCTCCGCCGGAAGACGACGAAGAGAAAGTCTTGGCCCTGCTAAGTTCATCCGGAGGGCAGATTTTCCAGAAAGATGTCTGTAGGATATTGGGCTTCTCGAAGTCAAAGACAACCGCGATCCTGAACAGCCTAGAAGCTAAGGGCAAGATCGTGAAGGAGAAGAGGGGTAGGAGGTACCTGGTCAAGCTGGCAGCTTGACCAAGATAATTTACGTGAAAAGCGTTGACATAGATGTCACTCTCTGAAGTGACATAGGCTTATATATTTTTATAAGCTGATGGTGCACGGGTGGCAAGGAAAAAGACATCCGGTCAATGAATTCATGGCCGTGTGTCATTTTTATCCTCCTCTCCCCCCTCCTTGTCACCTACTAAAAATTATGGCGAGGTATTTGCCTAAATGCAGCCGAAGGGCGAGATCGTGACGTCATTGGTAGAGGCGGGTTCGCCTCGGATGGGGCCTTTATGGTTCAGTACGAGATGCCTCTGTCGATTGCACGATTATGGTTGAGCCGCTGCCCTTCTCCGCTTGCTGGCCCATGCCTCGGCGTGTAGGGACTTTAAACAGAGCCTCTGTCCTCAGCATCACCTTTTCAAGCTCGTCGACCAGCTTCATCAGGTGCATCATGGAGTCCTCGACATCGCCCGCTCGGCCCATCAGCTCATTTCGCGCAGCCACGTATACCTCTTCCGATACCATTCCAATGGCTCTGCGGGTCTCGAGATACTCGAGTCGATGCCTGAGCAGTGAGGCCTTTGGGGAGAGGGCATCTATCCTCTTCCTTGCCGCATCTCCAAGTGAAACGGCTACATCGATCAACTGCCCAATCTGCGTCCGAAGATGCTTGTCGATGTCATCGTAAGCCAAGGACTCGGGGCTGCTTGCCCCAATGTTTATCAGCCTCTCAAGCTGGGAGGCCAGCCTTTCCCACTGTTTCAGTATGCCTTCTAACTCGTCTATGAGCTCGAAGGTTGCGAAGCAATTGGAGGCCAAGGCTTGCCATGTACCTGCCCGATTAATGCCTATATACCCATATGTGCCAACCATAGATAACGATTACGCACAATCCGCATGAATTCATCCGCCTCCGATCTCCCGTTGGGCAGCCTTCTGGCAGTTTCAGGCGATTTGGATGGCCTTCCGGATCGTGTCGCCTGCTTCATGGCAATCGGCAAAAGCAAAAATGGTATTAGAAGGGCCCATCCCTGATGATTTATTGGGCGATCGGACCCATTTTGGCGAGTTATGCTTATCTTGCCTTTTGTGGCCAGAAAGCAAGTCCTACTTCATATTTGCGCCGCAGTTTTCACAGAATTTGGCGCTGGGCTTAACGGATGCTCCGCACTTTGGGCATCGTGCCTCTCGAGCCGGAGGTGGCGGTGGGGTGGATGCCGGTTGTCCCAGGGGTTTGGCACCTCGTTGAAAGACGCTGCCGATCAGCTCGAAGAGGTCGCTCTCTTCCATGAAGCGTACTGAACTGAAGAAGAAAAACGCCCCCACGACAGCGGCGATCATGGCAAGGTAAATCATAAGGCTTAAGAAACTCGATGCAACAGCCAAGACGATGAATGCCAAGAAGCAAATTAGTGAGAAGGACATATATCTCTTGGCTGTAGTTGACATCGCCATTAATCATAGAATTTTAGAGCTTAAAACACTTTCCATGGTCTCGATCGGTTCGATGGATCGAATTGGAAATCTACAAACAGAATGAAACCGCGTAACTTAGGGGATTGTCTTTGGCATTCAAGAGCAGAGTTACGAAGAGGCCCTTGCAGGTGCTGGTGGCGGTCTTGGAGGCGATCATCGCCATCATCATCTTCTTCTACATCTCCGGCTCCAACCTGCAGCCTTCAAACATCTGGCTGATTACGTTCGTGCTCCTTGGCTTGACATTAGTCCTGCTGGTGTTTCATGCCTTGGCATCTAAGGCAATCCCCGCCATTGGCGAGAGCAGATTCTGCATCTTCTGCGGATCCAGGCTCGTCGCGAGTTCAAAATGCTCCAAGTGTCAAAGGCCTCAACCCAAGCCTCCGGAGCAGCATAGTCTCATGCGACGAAGCGAAGGCCCTAACAGCGATAATGGGTAAAAAAAAGGGAGAGCTACGTTTCACGGACTTCGAAGGTTCGGTTGTGAGGAATGCTCAGGGCAGCACGACTGTTGCCAGGTAGTCCTTTCCCCCAGATGTGTGAATCGTGATCGTGACCGTAACCCCTGGACTGAGCTCTGAATCCCCAGAGGCCGCTCCCCTCGCAAACGTGATCGTCCCCTGTAAGGCCTTGCCGATCGGCACATTGCTGCCGGAAGCCAGCGACCCGCCAGCCGTGGCCCCCCATTCGCTGATCGGTTTGCCATTTATGAAAACGCTGTCTATTGTCGTATCCACGGCTCCGGTGTTGGTGAAGTTCAAGCTTACGATGTAATTCGTACCCGACAGCGTAACCCAGGAGCTCTTGACCTCAATCTTCTCGTACCTTGTGAATATCGTTGCAAGGCCGCTCATCCAATATGCGACTGCTATCGCCAATGCGATCGTGATGGCAACTATTATGACCGTTGCGATAACGGCGCTGACCGCCCTCTTGTCTCTCTCAAATCTTTTCATATTTTATCTGCCGCCGAAACCTCCTTTGAACGTTATTAAGCGATGTGATAAGCGATCTTCGTCATTTGTCTATATATTATGGTCGCAGACAAATGAATTCACAATATAACTATAAGGCCGTAAATATACCGTGATCGGCATAATCGATCTCGTTAATACTTCGACATCCGTGGTTGAGGCCTTCGGCAAACTCTTTTATTGAGTGACCATCGATTCCGAGGTGGCCGAGGATGAACACGATCGTCAGCGTAGTTGTCATAACGTCCATGACGTTGGCTCTCGGCATCACCCTTCTCAGCATATCGAACGGCCTGTACCTTTCTGCAACGCAACAGTCTGCCGGCGAGTTGACAGGCGAGATATTGCAGCTCAAGACCAAGTTTGGCATCGAGCACACATTCAGCGTGAATGGCATCATCGAGGTCTGGGTGTACAACCTCGGGGACACGAGCATCGAGGTGATCGGAGTGGATGTCTACCAGATCGGCGGTACACCGAGACCCCCCGAGGTACTCGGCTCTACATCCCTGCTTCACCTCGAAGAGGGGCAGCTGGGTTATGTCGATGTCGCTTCAAAGGGCTTGACGGGACGCGTCTTAGTGCGCCTCTACGCCATCGCGTCGCCCCTCTTCGAAGAACATGAAACAACGAACTTCAAGTACAGTGAGTGGATGGAAGTTGCGATCAACCTTTAAGGATCGCAGGGGTATATCGGGCGTCATAGCCGCCCTCTTCCTCGTGGTCATCCTCTTCTCGATAGTCGCGCCATTCATGATACAGGAACGAACGCGCCAAGGGTTGAGGGATGGGGCATATAGGGAGAGGAGGGAGGTGGACAGGATGCAGGCTGAGGAATCCGTAGATGCCCTGGCCTTCCTTCAGGGCAACAGGATTCGCATAAGGGTGACGAACACCGGGCCGATTCAAATCAGCGTAGTCAGGGTCTGGCTGAACGAGACGATCCTATGGGAGGATGTCAGTCTGGGTATAGGAGATACGAGGGAGATCGAGACTGGCCAGTACGTGGGGGAAGGTGAATGCTTCAGGGTTCAGCTGACGACCGACAGGGGGAACTTCATAGTGCCAAAGGGCTCACCCGTCAGAAGGCCCGTGGGAGGCGGCCTTGCGGGCTATCCCTATGCTTTGCAGATCGTCGTCCTCAACCTCGCACCAGACATAGTGGGTTCGGCCACGGGTCCCAACATGCTGAACTATACATTCCTGGTCTTCAGGGTGGTAGACATACTCGCTTGTGCACCCGACTATGCCGATCATAATTCAGGCAAGCCGCCTAATGGCGTTCAGCCTTTCTTCGTGGCCTACGCCCTCAACACGCCACAGGCCGCCTGCGGAGCCGAGGTCGATACTTACGTGGTCTATATACACATTGAGGGGATCCCGGGCTCGGGCGGCAAGACCATCGATCTCTGGGCGTCGAAGTGGCCCGACTACGCGACGGTGTCGGTACCGAACAGCCTTCTTCTCACCTTTGACTATTCATCGGGGTGCTTCGTCGACTACACGAAGGTTAAGAAGTAGCCTTCAGAATACGAACTCGAGAGGGAGGTTGATCAGGTGGGAGAAGAACACGGAGCCTCCGATGAGCAACCCCATCGGGAATGGCGTCATTGTCATGATCCAGAGTGAGAGGGGCAGGATCACGGGATAGGGCGTATATGAGATCTTCAGGTATTCCCACTTTTGGAATTCAGGAAGCTGTAAGAATTTCCTCTCGCCAAAGGCTTGGACTACTATCTTGAAGGCGAGGTAATGGCAGTTCTTTACCGATGCCCTCAACCCCATGAGGTCGGCCGTCAACAGATGGAGCGCCTCGTGCAGGATTATCGATACCGTGATGATCGAACAGAGCAATGCATATTCGATTATCATCATCACATGGATGTAACCTTTCAATTATTTAGGCTTTGTCCACTTCCAATGAATGCCTCATCTTTTTTACGTGGCCTAGCTGGGGAATCAGGCCCATAATGCGTTCGTCTATATTCTGACATACACTTCCCTATATACCTGGAATGCGAATATCACATTTGGGTGGCAAGGGCATTTGGTCTTGCGGAAAAACCAAATGAAAATCACACCTCATCCTTGGGCCTTGCCACCGAATCTATTTTGGATGTCGGTTATAATATTTCCCACTTAAACCCAGGCGAGAAAGATCCAGACTTCAGTCAAGGCGAGTGCGAGTAGGCGCATTGGGCGCACTACGCTACTCAGTAGGCTGCCGGGACTGGCAGGCTCCGGCAAGGGTCCGGGAACCCCTTTGGCCCTGGGGAGTGCCAATTCTAAGGTTCCCTGCAGATCCGATGATCTTATGGGCGTTAACGGGTGAGGAACTGGCAAAGTGAGGCGTTTCCATTGTGTGTAAATGTGGTTACGTACAAGTTGTTTTACCAATAACGGGCCATTTCCCGAAGACGAGACGAAGATGGGCTTCTGGTCCAAGGGCAGCGTTGCGAGGGTATTGAGGGAGACGGTGACGTGGGAGATCTGCAGCCTAGTGGTTCTAGCCACTGCCATTCTAATGGATCCCGTCCTCTCGGTCGCTTTGGCTAAGGGCTTGGCTTGCCTGGCCCTCGTTGCCACCCT
>Ga0315312_1000573_pt1 | contig 39922 bp, 47 predicted proteins | sample TDP7_MG_FD_203629 | JGI IMG/M metagenome (GOLD analysis project Ga0315312, IMG submission 203629) | Freshwater sediment microbial communities from Lake Towuti, South Sulawesi, Indonesia - TDP7 | ecosystem: Environmental > Aquatic > Freshwater > Lake > Sediment | place: Indonesia: South Sulawesi... | reverse complement strand
GAAGACTGAGTACCAGGGACGTCCTCAGTCTCACCAAGTGCCCCCGCTTCCTCAAAAGATCTCTCACCGGCCTCTCTTCTTTCGGATAAATATAACCCTCCGGTAAGATCCCTAACCGTAGCATCTCTGCCAACCAAAATGCATCATGCTCATCATCTCCATGCTTTAACCCTACATATTGCTGAATCGCCGATGGATTGGCCAGATGCACGCGGTATCCCTCTTCCATCAACCCATCCACCAACCAGTACCAGTTATACGTCGACTCCACCACAATCCCTACCACCTCTCCCGAAAAAGGAACCAGCACCTCCCGAATCCATCCCAGATCATTCGAAAGTTTCTTCTTGAATACTCTCCTCCCATCGCCATCAATAACCCCTAAATAATTGTTGTTGCCATGAAGATCAAAACCTGCGTATAATTCTCTCATAAGGCACCTCCTTGGTTAAAATTAGTTTCTCTCCCAAGCATACCACGAAACCTCTCGTGGTATGCTTAGAGGTGCCTTTTATATGATTATCAAACCTTAAACTATACACTTTACAACAAGGACGAATTGTGGGTGGGGTCATCCATAAAAAAGTTGGCATTGTCAGGTAAAAACTATTCATTGGCAGAAGAGGGATCTTTAAGATGTCTTCATCGAATTTGCAAAGAGCTTTGATGAAGAAGATCGATTTCCATTCTCCCAGGAGAAGTAGATAAGCCCCTTCAGGACTAAAACCCATAATAAGGTGACAGAATTCATCGCCGTAGGCACAAGTAGCCAGTATGTCGAATATTTCTCGACATACTGGGATCCTTTGTGATATAAAAAGTTGTACTTTAGGTGATGGTCCTGATGGGGCCGATATAAACAGCATTGACCTTAATATGGGATAAACGTGGCCATGATGGAGCAGATTCGGCGACAAATCCCCCAGGAGGAATTTGATTATCAGACGCTCTTACACTGTCTCAAGGACTATGAGCGGCCGCGTGATAAGATCAGATCCCTCCTCAAGAACAAGGCTGTTATTCGGGTTAAAAAGGGACTCTACGTGTTTGGCCCTGATTACAGCAGGGGGCCATTTTCTCGTGAATTATTGGCTAATCTGATCTATGGTCCATCCTATATATCTCTTGACTATGCACTAAGCTACTACGGCCTGATTCCCGAGCGCGTAGAAACCGTGACATCGGTTACGTGCGGTAAAAATCGTGTTTTTTTAACTCCTGTGGGCCGCTTCACATATTGGTCGATTCCCCTCGATTCTTACCGCGTCGGTATAGATCTCATACAGCTCGGTGAAAGACGTTCCTTTTTCATGGCAACCCCCGAAAAGGCGTTGGCCGATAAAGTTTGTCATAGCCGGGGTTCCGATATCCGGGGGGTTGAAGAATTTGAGGCTTACCTTCTGGGACATTTGCGCATTGATCCTGGGGAACTGCTTCGGCTGGACCCCAAGCGCCTTAAGGAAATTGCGCAGCACTGGCGTTCCCGGAAGATTCAGCTCCTGGCTACTTTTCTGCACCAAAATAGAGGGAGAGATCGATGAATGAAGCTGTGGCTCGGATGATGGCGCGATATGAGTGCCGCCGTTTGGAGGATTATGTTAGGGCGCTTCGAGAAATCCTTCAGGAGATCGCCCTCCTTGGTTTATGGAGGAGCAAGCTTTTTGAGAAAGGTGCTTTTTATGGTGGCACTGCTCTCCATATTCTTTATGGATTAGACCGGTTTTCTGAGGATCTGGATTTTTCGCTCCTTCAACCCAGGTCCGACTTTAACTTATTCAGGTACAGCAAAGCCTTGCAAACAGAAATGCGGAGCTTCGGTTTTGAAGTTACGGTGGAAAGTAAAGAAGAAAAGACTTCGAGGGCTGTGCAGTCTGTATTTCTCAAGGCGAATACACTAGAACAGCTCCTGATCATTAAGACGGAGAAAGAGATCATTCGTGGACTCCCGAAAGGTCAGGTGCTTAAAATCAAGGTAGAAGTTGATACAGATCCGCCACCCGGTTTTTCCACAGAGGTTAAGTATCTTCTTCATCCTATCCCGTTCTCTGTCCGATCCTATGTTCTTCCTGACCTTTTTGCCGGTAAAATGCATGCAATCCTGTGCCGCCGTTGGAAGAACCGGGTTAAAGGCCGTGACTGGTATGACTTCGTATGGTTCGTTTCCAATTATCCCGAATTGCACCTGTTGCATCTTGAAAAACGCATGATTCAAACAGGTGACTGGAAACAGAACGAACCTTTGACGGGAGAGCGCTTCCACGGACGACTTCGCGAGATGATAGAAGCGGTAGATCTAAAGCGAGCCCGTGCAGAAGTAGAGCCTTTTGTGAATAATCCCGATGCCCTGGCAGTATGGTCAAAGGAGTTTTTCCTGGATATATCGCGCCGGATTAAATTGGTTTGATAAGGATAGACCTTGTCCTCTTTCTCTTTCATCCTAAAAAACATAGTTCAATGTTGAGAAAAAATAAGTGACAGAATTCATCAACATCCCACAGAACAAACCAGCACAACAACGCTTTTTCGGACTTGGAAGATGTTTTTATTGAATTTGCAAAAAATATTGATACAGATATGGGCCTTCGTGTTTAAGAATTGGATCATTACGAAGCGGAACGTTTTCAGCCTCTTCGAGATCCTCTTCTGGCCTGTCGTCGGCCTCTTCTCCGTGGGGCTTCTGACGGTCTTTCTTCAGTTGGATGTCGACATGTCTGGATTCATCCTGATCGGTGTCATCTCCATGAGCGTGATTCAGGTCTGTCAGATCGATGTGGCCTATGTCCTCCTCTATGACCTCTGGTCGAAGTCGATCAAACATACCTTCATCGCTCCAGTCCGTTCTTTCCAGTTGATTTTAGGATCTTGGCTGATTGGTGTGATCCGATCTTTCTTCGTTTTTCTATTGCTCTCAATCTTCAGCACCTTTGCCTTTAGCTTCGACTTCTTGCGACCAGGGGCTGGTCCTCTTGTCGTCTTTCTTCTTGGACTTTTCCTCCTCTCCGCTCTCATTGGGATGAGCATCTGTGTCCTCGTTCTCCTTTTCGGCTATAAAGCAGAGGTAGCAGCGTGGTCTTTGGTCAGTCTGATGGTCCTGATCTGCGGAGTGTACTATCCTATCTCTATCCTTCCATTTCCACTTCCTCAGATCGCCCAAGCGATCCCTCTGACCTATTTTTTGGAATACTTCAGATCCTTTTATGGATTCGATAGCGGGTACAGCAACCTGTTGGTTTGGGGGTTCGGCTTAGGTGGGTTCTATCTATTTCTTGAGATGGTTATTTTTAAGGCCGTGCTTCATCATGCCAGAAGAACGGGCGTCCTCATCAAGCTTTCAGAGTGATTTCCTCTTCATCAAGGGTAAGCGGTTCCGCACAGTGATGGCAGACGAGAGCCTTTGAGGAGACCGTCTTGCCACAGGCTTGGCATAATCTTGTTAACCTCTTCGGAAGGAGATGAGCAGCACGGAAAGGGGAGACCGCCTGTGCCTTTTTCAAGAGGGTAAGGGTGAGAATTAAACCGAAGGCCCAAACCACAAGGCCGAGGAGGAGAAGCCCTCCCAGTGCCTTCACCGTTCCGACCACGAGGAATGAATTGTAAAGCCAGTGGAGGGAGATGGCCAAGAGGAAACCAATCCAAAGCCAACCCCCCCGTGTCTCAAGCTTCGACTTTGCAAGGTAATAACCCAAAATAGCGGAGAAGGAGACGTGGCCTAAGTAGGAGAGGATGGCTCGAAGAAATCCCACAAAGAACCCAAACCCTATCATGTATCCCACATTCTCAGCCGCCGCAAAACCCAATGCCGCAGAGATCATGTAGATCATGCCATCCATGACCTCATTAAATTCATGCGACCGGTAAACCGTCAGCCGCACCGCAGCGTATTTGAAGAATTCCTCCACTGTCGCAATCCACAGAAAAGGCAGAAAAAAGTCTTTGAGATATGGAGAATGGGCGAAGGCTGCCATCTGAAGAGGGATCTCCAAAATAAGGGATGGCACAGTCGCCAACGCCCCGGCAAAAAATGCCTTGTAGACGGAACGTTCGGGTTCCTTTTCAAATTTATCCATCTTTCGAAACTTCTTAAGCCAGAAGAGGGCGACCAGGAGGGAGAAGATAAGGGCGAGGATCACAGGGCCTCCCAAATTCGGTTTATCTTTTCTTTGCTGATCTTCAGATAATCCCTGTCCTTGGAGAAGATCTCGAGGGTGAGGGTTTCGTCGTATTGGGCCTCTTTAAGCTCTCTCAATATCTTTTCGAAGTCGATGATTCCAGCACCGATGGGAAGATGATTGTCCTCCTTTCCAAAGTTGTCATTGGCGTGGACATGGCTGATTCGGTGACCATACTGATGAATGAATTCCGACGATCTATTCTTTCCTCCTCCGAGATTGGCATGGCCAATATCAAGGGTGAGGCGAAGGTCGGGAAAGGATTGAAAGACCTCTTGAAATTCGTGGGGATTGGAGAGAAAATGTGCTTGAGGAAACATGTTTTCGATACAGAGGGTTATCCCAAGGCTTGTTGCCTTCTTCAGAATGGCTTCAATCGATTCCATTCCATATGTCCTTGCCTTGTCCAGAAGGAATTTACCTAAGCCAGTAATGTAACCAGGATGAAGGACAACCTTCTTAATCCCCAATTCTGCTCCTGCCTCCAATGCATCGAGATTCTCCTGAATGGAGGCCTTCCTCAAGCTTTCATAGAGGTCTGATGTCCAGACAAAGGTAGGAAGGTGGCCGATGATTCCCATGCCATACCGATGAAGGAGCTCTTGGACCGATCTTTTTTGGGCTAAGACTCTTTGTGGAGTGGCTTCGGGTGGGTCCATCGTCAGTTCCACATAATCGAAATCCATCTCCCCAATCTCTTCTATCTCCTTCAGGAGAGGTTTGATGGGGAAATTCATCGCACCGTATTGCATATTTTGCTCCGTGAACGATGAACGATAAACGATGGACGATGAACAATGGACAATGAGCTTAAAGTCATAGTCTATTAACTCCGAACTCTGTACGGGCGATTCATGAATCGCCCGTACTCCGAACTTTTCTTGCTTCTTCAACCCAAATTCGGATCTTTGCTTTCTTGGGAATGAGGCCTCCCCGAAAGAATTGTTCCATTCTTGTGTAAAGTTTATCTGGGTCTTCGATGGCAAGGGCTGAAACTGAATGAATTCCTAATCTCTCCAAAAACCAGAGATTTTCAGCGCCCATTCCTTTTAACTGAATCAATCGAGCCTTTTCAATCCAGCGGATGAGTTTCTCTTTCGGGATGAGGAGCCGGAGGGCCAGCTCATCTCTTTCCTTTTTATCTCTCGTTTTTAAAATTAGATTGTCTAAAGAGGCGATGCCCACTTTCGGCAATTCCTTTCGATATTGAGGCTCGATCCAGTACGCATCTCGAAGGCGGACTTCATAGGAGTCCACGGTTTTAAGATCAATGGCCCTAAATATAAGGACACAGAAGCTTGCGATCAGGACAGCTGTTAAAATCACGGTAAGGGACCTCGTCTTTTTTTCAGGATGGAGGCGATAGGTCGATTCCTCCCAACCCCTTTTAGAACGAAAGAGGGAGACGAAGTTGTACATGACATAGACCTGAATGGCGAAGGGAGGAAATCCCAAGAAACCAAGAACGGGCATTTCAAACCCCTTCATTTCTTCGAAAAAGGGGACGGCATAGACCCATTTTGAACGAGCCCAAAAATTCCAGAACTCCCAGAGAAAGCCGCAGCTCAACCCAGCTGTGAGGAGGAGATAGATTTTCCTTGGATTTCCCTCTTCTAAATCCTTTAAGAGGGATTTTCCCCCAAACCGATAGTTGAACGGCTCCAGGAGAAAGATGAATCCTACCCAGATGAGAGGGAAGAAGTATTTTGGGACAACCACGGAGGAGACGAGGCAGATTACTCCTGAAAGAATGAGAACCCCATGCCCTTCCTGGGAGATCACGGTCTTTTTCATTTTGGATTCCTTAAAGACCACAATCGTCTCCAAAAATTCTGTCGTCTCGAATATTCCCGGGAGAACCGTTCCATAGGCGACTGCATAGCCTAACCAGCGCTCAACAGTGGAGTTCGGTAGATTAATGTAGTACCAATTCTCAAGAGAGAGATTGGAAGCCTCAAAGATTAACCAGATGAAGATCGACCACGGAACCATCAGAAGGAATTCTTTGGTTCGGCTGAGAATGAGGGAGTTTCCTTTCAAACGGTAGATGATGGCATCGACGGTGAGGATATAAGACCACCAGGCAAAGCAGTAAAACCAACTATAGAATGGTTCAATCTTCTTAAGGTGGAGGATTTCCGAAAGAATCAGAAGGATGATTCCAATAATCCCATGAAGAGGAAATACCTTTTTCATCAAAACCTAATTTAGCATATTCATGATTCCTTAACAATTGGTGGTCTTCGCCGGTGCCACTCTGTAGCCTGTTCATAGGCGTGAGCAGCCCGTAAGACGGTCTCCTCATCAAAAGGACGTCCTACAAGCTGCAGACCAATGGGAAGGCCATCATCGGAAAAACCACAGGGCACAGTGATGGCTGGAAAACCGTTGAGATTGAACGGCCGGGTATACTGGGTCAAGAGGGAGATCACGTTCACATTTTGGTTTCCCACTTTCACCTCAGTAGTACCGATCGGAAATGCAGTCACCGGCAAGGTTGGGCCTACGAGGAGATCCACCTTTTTTAACAAATCAAGACTTTGACGGTAGAAAAGAGTTCGCGCCCGCTGGGCCTGAATATAATCTGTGGCAGAGATAAAAATCCCTGCCTCCAAACGGATACGGACTGGTGGATAAATTTTGGAGGCATTTTCTCTAATCAGCTTGCTGTGATAAGCCGTGGCCTCCGCCATCTGAATGATGCTTGCAATCGCCATGTGATAATGGTAGATAGGCCATGAAACTTCAGAGACGACTGTACCCAATTCCTTAAGTTTCTCAATAGCTCTCCATACGGATTCCTTTACCTGCGATTCAATGGGGACTTCAAAAAATTCTTTGACCACCCCTACACGCAAGCCTCGGATGTCAACGGTAAGGGCTTTGGTATACTCAAGGACTGGAAGGTTAACAGATGTGGGATCATTGGGGTCATATCCAGCAACAGCATTCATGAGCAGGGCACAATCTTCGACGGTGCGGGTCATTGGACCGGGATGATCCTGACTCCAGGCAAGAGCAGTAAGACCGTATCGACTGAGGAGCCCATAAGTGGGTTTGAAGCCCACCAGACCGCAGAGGGCGCCTGGGATTCGAACAGAACCTCCGGTATCGGTGCCCATGGTCAGGGTGCACTCACCTGAGGCGACGGCAGAGCCTGAGCCTCCACTCGAACCCCCTGCGATGAGTGCTGGGTTCCAGGGGTTGTGCATATGGCCATACTCTTCATTCTCCCCCGTAGGGCCATAAGCAAAAGGGTGCAAATTGAGCTTCCCGAGGAGGATAGCGCCTGCCTCTTTAAGCCTCAGAGCAATAGTGCTGTCAAAATCAGGAATGAAATGATCAAATATCTTCGAACCCGAGGTGTTTCGTACCCCTTTGACATAATAAAGGTCTTTCAACCCAAAAGGAATGCCGTGAAGGGGGCCGAGGCATCTGCCCGCCTGAATCTCTTTTTCTGCATTTCGGGCGGCGGCCATTGCCTGATCAGGCAGTAATGTAATAAAAGAATTTAATGTGGGTTCCAGGGAATCAATTCTGGAGAGATGAGCTTTAATCACCTCTACAGGGGATACCTCTTTCTTCTGGATGAGCCGGGCAAGCTGGCCCGCACTGAGATAACAAAGCTCTGTTGAATTCATTATCATTACTCCTTTCCCCTCACCTTTCCCCTCTCCCCTCGGGGGAGAGGGGAAGGGTGAGGGGAACATCACGGGCTCCAAGTCGTCTAAATCCAGTTCCTCGATGCGTTTCAGGACTGGGAGGATTTTCTGAACATACATATATAGCTCCTCCATATGAGGATCGTTGACATCCAGACCAAAGGCCTCTGCCATGGATAGAAAGGCTTCCTTATTCAGCTCCGTCTTCTCTGCCATCACCATATCCTCCTATTGTATGTTATATTAGGAAAAGAATAGAGGAGTCAACAGGTCAATTTTCCAAACGTTTATTATTTTGGGTCATAGGGTTTTCGATCGTCCATGAAGGGGGGAGAGATGAAATTAACCTATGCACAAAGGAGGGAATGGAAGAGTGCTGCCCAGCGATCGGTCTCAATGGCAACACATGGAATGGTGGCAGCGAGTCAGCCCCTTGCCACTCTCGCTGGCTATAAAATACTGTTGAGAGGTGGAAACGCCGTTGATGCGGCGGTGGCCATAGTCACTGTCCTAAGCGTGGTGGAGCCTTATTCTGTGGGATTGGGCGGCGATGCCTTTGCCTTGATCTATTTGGCAGGTGAGAAGCGCCTTATCGGTATGAATGCGAGTGGAAGGGCTCCTTATCGAGCTACAATCGACTGGTTCAGAGAAAGGGGAATGGGCGAAATCCCAGAAACAGGGATCTTATCAGTGACTGTCCCGGGTGCCCTTCACGGATGGGCTCAGGCATTGGAGCGCTATGGAACCCTCCACCCCAGTGATGTATTTGAAGATGCGATTGCCTATGCAGAGAATGGTTTCCCTGTGACTGAGATCATCGCCGGAGAATGGAAAGAGGCTGAAAGTCTCCTACGATCCACTGAGAGTGCATCAAGAACCTATCTTGTCAATGGCAGAGCTCCTCGGCCTGGGCAGATATTTACCAATAGGGATCTTAGCCGGACTTATCAGAAGATTGCTCGTGACGGGATCGAGACTTTTTATGAAGGTGAGATTTGTGATGCAATTGTCAAAACTTCTGATCAATACCAAGGACTTCTCTCTCGCCAGGATTTAAAGGATCATACAACGACTTGGATAGAGCCCATATCCACAGAATACCGTGGATATACCATCTATGAATTGCCTCCTAACTGTCAGGGTGTAGTTGCCCTGGAAATGCTCAATATTTTGGAGGGATATGATATCGGAAATTTTGGACCTAACAGCCCTGAATACCTCCATCTTTTAATCGAAGCCAAGAAGGCTGCCTTTTCGGATAGGGATCAGTTTGTCACTGATCCTGAATTTGAGGACATTCCCATGGATCGTTTTCTTTCAAAAGATGTTGTAGGAAAGATCAGAGAGAGGATTGATGTGAATAAAGCAGGGCCTCCATCTCTTGCCTCTTCTCATGGACAAGGGTCTGAAACCGTTTATGTGACTGCTGTCGATAAGGAGAGGAATGCAGTTTCCTTCATCAGCAGCCTATTTACAGCCTTTGGGTCTGGCATCGTCGTGGATGGGACAGGGATTGTTTTACAGAATCGTGGGAAATCGTTCTCTCTCAAGGCCGAACATTTCAATAGACTTGAACCCCATAAACGTCCAATGCATACGATTATTCCAGGCATGGTCTTTAAAGACGGGCAATTCTTGTTGAGTTTTGGCGTGATGGGCGGAGATATGCAGCCCCAAGGCCATGTGCAGTTTCTGGTGAACCTGATCGACTTCGGGATGAATCTGCAGGAAGCCATGGATGCACCGAGGGTGAGGCATCTCAAAAACATGGAAGTCTATCTGGAAGATGGCATCTCTGAGAAGACAGTAGCCGCCCTCAGCCAGAAAGGCCACCGGATCATCACGGAAGTTCCAGCGGTCAATCAGGTGGGCGGAGGGCAAGCCATCTATTTCGATCATGACCAGGATGTCCTCTTAGGAGCCTCCGACAGGAGAAAAGATGGATGTGCCATCGGCTATTGATACGACTTTTTTAAGCTTAGCCAGGCTCGGTTGGGCCTTCCTAAATCCAAAACATAGGCCCGGTATTTAGAGATGGATTACAGATTGACCTGAAGGCCCCTTTTTCGCAGATATTCCTTTACTTCTCTGATGCTCAAGATGCGATAATGGAAAACGGAAGCGGCTAACAGAATCTGTGCGCCCCCCTGGACGACAGCTTCATAAAAATGTTCGGGCTTTCCTGCTCCTCCTGATGCAACCACGGGTAGGTCTACAGCATCTGAGATGGCTCTCGTAAATTGCAAATCGTAGCCCGTTTGGGTTCCATCGCCATCCATACTGGTTGGCAGGATGACTCCAGCGCCCAGATCTTGGCATTGTTTGGCCCAGGCCACCGCGTCTTTACCTACTGGCTTAGTACCACCTGAGACCACCAGTTCAAATCCGGATGGCATCTCCTTGTTCCTTCTCGCATCGATTGCAACCGTCACCCTCTCCCTACCGAATGCCTCTGCTGCCTTGCTCACCAGATCTGGATCCCTGACAGCAGCACTGTTCATAGAGATTTTATGAGCACCGGCCTTCAGAACCAGTTCAATGTCTTCCAATGTCGAGATACCACCTCCCACTGTTAATGGGATAGTGATGACTGATGAAACATTCTTGACCCATTCCAGTCTAGTCTTTCGGTTTTCTAATGTTGCAGCAATATCGAGCATGGCCAGCTCGTCCGCGCCTTGCTTTTCATAAAGGATCACATTTTCTACTGGATCGCCTGCATCTTTCAAATCTACAAAATGGATTCCCTTGACAACCCGTCCCTCCTTCATATCGAGGCATGGCATGATTCTTATCGTACCCATTCTTCTCTCCTTTAAAGGTTCAATCTATTATAGTGAACGACCTTTAAAAATAGTCATTGCGAGGAGCGAAGCGACGTGGCAATCTCAGAGATTGCTTCACTTCGTTCGCAATGACACTCTGGTAATGTCAACAAATTTAGGTCGTTCCCTATAGATCAACTCAAATGCCTTCCTAAAGCCATTAATGGTCACCTAAATAAGAAATTTTTTCCTTTTTATATCCCATTGGGGTCAAAAATTATACCCCTTTTGTTCTCACGGCTCCGATAGCTCAAGGGGGATACCCTTTAAGGCACTTGGTTTGATAAAGGCGATTCGTTTTCCCCTCACGCCCATCCTTGGTTTCTGGTCAGCCATCTCGATTCCCCTTGCCTTCAGGGTCTCTATGTCTGCCTCAATCTGGTCTGTCAGGAAAGAGATATGATGAATTCCATTACCCTTACCCTTTACAAATGTTGCAATTTCTCCATCCTCACTGTAGTCTTGAATAAACTCCAGACCGATTTCCCCTACATCCACCACAGAGACCTTCATCTTTTTCTCAGGGATATCTCGGATTGGGGAAACAGCGAGGTTGAAGGCTTTCGAAAATGCGACGAGAACTTCTTCAATGTCTTTTACCGCAATCCCAATGTGTCCAATACCTTTAATCATGTTTCTCTCCTCCTCCTGGTATGTGATAGCTTCCAAGAATTGTCCCTAAGTTTGTTTATCATGTCAAGTTGTAAGCTTCAATATCCAATAAATAAATCGATTTCATTGATATTTTTGATTTTTTTGTTTAGAATGATTTTGTTGATGGGATTCCTTTAGAAGCGTCGGGGTTTTCCCATGAAGTCTCGAAAATCTTCCCTTACCTTCAATTCCTTCCAAGACCTGAAGGTCTTCCTCGAAAGTAACTCCCTCTCTTTCCTATATCGAAGCGATTCTCACCTCGCAGATGATGGGGATAAAAAGAATCCTGAATCAGGGGAAGAGCTTTTTAAGAAGGCGATGGAAGGCGTAAGACCTATTTCCAGAGATAAATGTGTCGAAAGAACTTTGCAAACCAAACTACCGAAGGGTTCCAGGAATAAAGATGACGCTGAGGCTTTGAAAAAGCTTATAGATCTTGTGAAACATGGGAAAGGTTTCAGCATTTCTGACACACCGGAATACGTCGAGGGGACAGGGTATCATGTCCATTCATCGGTTGCAAGACGGCTGCACCAGGGAGATTATTCCATTCAGGCGCATATTGACCTTCATGGTTTACGGGTAGACGAGGCAAAGGAAATTTTTGAAGAGTTCTTAAAATGGGCCGTGACCAATGACAAGAAAGGTGTTTTAGTCACGCATGGCCGGGGTCTTTCTTCACGCTCTGAGCCTGTCTTGAAGAAGAAGGTGGTAGAATGGCTCACCCGTGGCCCGTGGCGCAAATGGGTCATAGCCTATGCAAGTGCAAGATCCTGCGATGGGGGTGCGGGAGCAACCTACGTATTGCTCCGGCAACGTCCTGTTTCAAAACGGCTGAAGATCGAGAAGAGGAGAACGACCCCAAGCTATAAGGGAAGGAGTTAGGGTTTTTGGAATCTTACAACGGTTCGGTAAGTTGTCTTGATATCCGCTGCTGGATTTCCTCGTCTCGGGTCTGCTTTATATAATGGTCCAAGAAATGCCTCGAAGCCTTAATTCTCCTCATTGAGATCAATCAGTTAACCACGCTGGGAGATCCTCAACTTTTTTTCCTGCAAACTTACAAGCGTATCGACATGTCTCACACGTCCCTTTAAATCCCTTTAAAACCGGCTCACCCTTGATCGATTCGACGATGGAGATTGCCTTTCTCACGTTTGTCTCCTCCCCCTTAATCACCAAGACCACGGAACCGGCTGATTCACCGACACCACCTGATGCAATATGTTTTGCCTCTACACTGGCTAAAATCTTGAGTGCCTCGACCTCTGTAACAATGATTCCGTTTGAAATGCAGTACATGCCGAAATCAGCTCCCATTGTATAATCGAGGGTCTTGGCTCCTGCCCAGGCTGCTGCCTCTTTGACAGAGGAAACCAGCTTCTCCAGGCCCACGGCGAAGATATATTTCAACCCTTGAGATGTTACAGTGCCGATGGTTGCTGCAATCGTTCCGCCGTCGAAACCCGATGTAATCACACCGACATTTCCTTCTGGATCTACTGCATTTGCTCCTTTGATCAGCACGGTCTCGATATGAAAGTCCTGTAAGGCTTCAGGAAAGGTTTTTGAAGATCTCTCCCCTTTATAAAGGACGACCGGGAAGGGTGTCCGCTTATCGGCGTCGGTTACACAGAGGAGCCTGTGGGTGTTGGTGCCCGCAGTAAATTTTTGAGGTTCAAGATCTCTCATCTCGAGAAGTTCCTGTGCTACATAGCCATTCGTTGTCCCACCGCAGAGGATGATGTATGCCTTTTCTTTTGCGATCTTGATCTCCTCCATCTGCACCACAGCCTTTGCGATCAGCCTTCTCGACTCCGCAGGTATCAGGGTGAATGCCGCTTTCATATAAGTCCCTCCTCGTAGAATGTGTTTTGTAGAGACAAATAATTTTCACCAACGATGTGTCGGATGTAAATATCACAAAATAGATATTGGTTTGTCAAGTTTTCTTAATGAGATCTCTGAAAAAGTGAAGAATTCTCTGATTACACAGATTAAATATCGATTACGCAGATAAAATTAAGCGGTAAAATCGGGGTAATCAAATCAAAATCCGTGTAATCAAAGAGCTTAAATGATTTTTTCAGAGCTCTCTTAATTAAACCTGGAATCTTAGAATAAGTCTTTGACGAAAGAAGAATTTCTCGGATATGATTGAATTAGAGGGAAGGGGAGATAAAGTCTAGAAACCATGCGGATCGGGAGGCGACGGCGGTTTATCAGAAACATGAAACCGGATTCTGTGAGGAATGCTGTGAATATCTTAACATCGATCACTGCTGTGAGTGTCTTGATCCCAAGCTTTATTGTAAGTTCAGAACGCAATGTATTATTTGGGAAATGTCGAGAGATCGCAGAAAAGAGAGGGTTCGCCTTAATGACACCATGGGGTAACGCTATGCGCTTTGCCCTTTGCGCTATGCTTTCTTACAGTAAGGTAGCCAGCGCCCTTCTTTTAGGATGAGGCGAGTGGTGTTATCGCTTGGATAAGAAGGCCTCCCATGGGTCATATCTTTAGGAATTTCTCCTTTCCGGAAGACATCGTATTCGGGATCCCAAGGGAAAAGGATGAGAACTTCTACCGATGTCTTCGCAAGAATAGGAAGGATGGGTCGAATCTCTTTCCTCTTTAATGAATTAAATACCTCATGAATACTCTTAAATCGGGAGAGGTCTTCCAGGGTCTTCAGGGTAGGGGGGCTGAGGACGAGCTTTCCCTCTAAGTTGTCCTCAAGGCCCTTCTTCGGGGTTACCCAGAGCTCAGACGTCGTCTCCTTCTGATCATAACTCGCTTCTTGACCGGCAGGATGGCGGGCGAGAAAGAAACGGGTGTCGAATCGTTCAGACCTTGCTTCAGGTGTAATCCAATGGGCATAATAGTGGAGCTGATCCAGGGCGAATATGAGCCTTTCTTTTTGAGCCAATTGGAAGAGGGTTAGCCTTCCCTTCTGGAGTAAATCTCGATAATTCAGGAAGTGTTCCTTCTCAGCCGGATCTTTAAAGTGAATCGGGTTTCCATCTTGATCATAGGCGAGAAGGACTCCTGCCTCCTCAAAGAGTTCCCGAATTCCTGCAATATAGTGTCCGAAACTCTGATCTGGAGGCATCGATCCTCCAAACATCTGATGAGCCTCTTCAGGCGTGATCCCATTACAGAAAGAGCATATTTCTAAACCCCCGTCGTCTGGATCGACCCTTCCGCCAGGATAGACAAAATTTCCACCCATGAAGCTGCTCTTCTCATGGCGTTTGAGAAGAAATATCTCGAATCCATTCGATTCGTTTTCTTTGAGGAGGATAACAGTTGTCGCCTTCTTTGGAATAGCGATCATTTTATTCAATCCATTTAACCACTTTGTTAAGGTCTTCTCTTGATGATTTAAAACGGTTGATCGGGCTCTCCCAATCAGGAAAACCCAAGGCCACTCCGATCACTACATTTTTATTCTCAGGGATATTCAGCAGATCTTTGATTTCATCTTCATAGGCGGTAATTAAGCCAATTGGGCAGGTCCCCAACCCAAACTCATATGCAGCAAGGACGAGATATCCCAAGACCGCACCGAGATCCACCAGACGGGCCTTTGAAAAGGCATCGTCAAGGCAGATGATGATCGCTACAGGAGCCCCGTAAAATTGACAACTCCCCTCATTGATAAACTTATCGGCATCAACTCCCATCTCATTGAAAAAGGGCTTCATGGCTTCCAGGGTTTTTGCTCCCCTTTTACCATAAGTCTTAGGCAATGGCTTAACGGTATCAGGACCGCAAGAAATCTGTTTCTCCCGATAGGCCTTGATCAGTCTTCGGCTTAGCCTCTCTTTCTCTTTCCCAGTCACAACAACAAATTCCCAGGGTTGAAGATTGATCGCAGAAGGAGCGTGAACTGATAATCTTAAAATCTCCTCAATCCTCTCCTTTGGAATCGGATCGGACTTGAAAGCCCTGATACTTTTTCTCTCATTAATTACTTTAAGAAGATCCATAATAAATTCCTCTCATAATTTTGGATTTTCAGACGAACGGCTTGAAAATAACGTATCCATGTTTGATGTGTCAAGGCACTCCCTTCCCACCGATGCCTCTCGTTAAAAACAGAACAAAAGACCAAATTAAATTTGATTTTTTTCTATATTTTTGGTAAATTAAAATGAATTCGAATTCTCCCAACACTCTCGCCTTGTGCCTGCCTGCGGTAGGCAGGGGAGAGGGTAAGGTTGCCTGCCGCAGACAGAGGTGAGGGGATGAAAAAAGGTGTTTAGAAGGAAATTAACACCAGATGAAGGCCTATTCTTAAAAGGAATGGGCTTTTTTGTTTCCAAAAAGAAGCGAAAGGAGTAGAATATGCCAGCGATTGCATCTCTTGAAGAATTAAGAACGGCTCATAAGGATCTACTGGCAGCCAAGGATATCGAAGAATTGAAGGCAACGTTTAAAAAGTGGCGCCGCATCGGTTGGAAAAATATCTGTAAATTATGGCTGGAGGAAAGGACCCCGGAACAATTAAAAGGTGAGGGTGACTAGTGAATAGTGTAGACCTGACGCTTATGCTTATCCACTTCCCCGGCGAAACCTTCCGCGTCCTCAAAGAGAAAGAAGAACGAGGCTACCGACAATACCGAACATGGCCTCATGTCTTGGAGGCATGGTAAATCTCTTGACACTGCGTACGTTTTCATGTACGTTAAATATTGAGGTGATCAGTATGACAACGATTAAAGCAACGGAAGCCAGGGCCAAACTTTATAAACTGCTTGACCAGGCTGCAGAATCCCACGAGCCGATCCAGATCACCGGTAAGAGGTCGAACGGCGTCTTAATTTCCGAGGACGACTGGCGGTCTATTCAGGAGACATTATATCTTTTATCCATTCCGGGCATGAGAGAATCCATTCGTAAGGGTCTCAAGACACCTGTTGAAAAGTGCAGCGAGAAGCCCGGATGGTAAAGTGGAGAATTGTTTACACTCGGCAAGCCCGGAGGGACGCCCGGAAAATTGTCGCTGTGGGCTTGAGGCCGAAAGCCGAGAAGCTACTTGAAATCCTGTCCAAGAATCCATTTCAAACTCCTCCACCCTATGAAAAGCTGGTTGGAGATCTTTCCGGAGCCTATTCACGTCGCATCAATATTCAGCATCGCCTCGTATACCAGGTCTTGGAAGAGATCAGGACCGTCAAGGTCATAAGGATGTGGACACATTACGAATAACAAGGGTGGTAGGCTCACGGGCTCTTATCTCCTCCGATTTCAGTTTCTGCGCCTTGAATTAACCATAGCTTATTGGGGACAGGTTCCAATTTCACATCATGGAAAGAATCATCGATTGAGGTGGCATCCATAAATTCATAAAATTATAGCGGAGAAGATTAGAAATGATCCGGGGGAAGTTGTGGTTTCGATGTGCGGCAATGCATGATCCAGTCACACCCATCGTGGTTCAGCCTGCTCTTATTGGTTGGGACGCTAAGCAGAGAAGAGTTGAACTCCAGATTGAGAGGGCTTTCAACGGAGACGAGTTGGTCCGTCGGATGAAGGGGTGGGTGACGGTTGACCCTTCTAAGGTCATCGAGGTCGTCAATCGTTTTGGAAGATTGAAGGTTTTGGATGATAGAGAACTGGTGATCGAAGTAGAGAAGGTGGAAGATTTTCAGAAACTGCAGAGGGCTCTTACCGATGCATTTGGAAGAGAGGTAGAAGCTGAGTTAATTCCTAAGAAATGATCGCCTAATCCTTCTTCGGAGGCATTGCCCAAGCTGTTCCATCCACAACGATTTTACCCTCCTGGTTGATGCAGGTCGTTTTAAATTTTACTCTGTTTTTCTCAGGAATAATTTCGGCAACTTCTACCCTCACGGTGATCGTGTCCCCAATTCTCACTGGGGCGAGAAACCTGACCTCTTGAGACAGATAGATTGTCCCATGCCCAGGGAGGACATTTCCCAAGACGCTGGAGATTAATCCGATCGACAAGGCTCCATGGGCGATCCTTCCCTTGAATTGAGTTTTCTCTGCATAGGCTTGGTCGAGGTGGACGGGGTTAAAGTCACCTACTACTTTAGCGAAATCGTGAATATCTCTTTCAGTAATGGTCTTGGACATTTGGGCTGAGTCTCCGAGTTTAAGTTCATGAATAGATTTGCCTATGGCCATGGGGGAAAGTACCTCCTCCAGGATTTTGCGAATTTTTGGTTAGTAGGGAAAATCAGTCTTCCTTATCGCCGCGGCTCAGGATGATACGATGTGGATCGACCTTTTCACGAAGGACCCTCAATTCTTCTTCAGTCGGCGGCGGAATATTCTTTAAATCTTCTTTTATTAACAGCTCGAATCCAGTATTTTGAATCACCTCCTCCAAGTTGACCCCTGGAAGAAGCCCAATCAATCTCATCCTTTTCGTCTTCTCTTCAAAATCTAACAGTGCCTTATCGGTGAAGACCCTGTAAGGTCCAGTTCCTGGAGGTAACCCCGCTCTCTCCCTTGCTCCAGGTCCATCGATAAAACCGGGGGTCGTGATGAAATCCACCTTCTCAACGAACCTTCTCTTCTCGTGGTTCATGATGATCATCGTCCGCCAACAGAGTGAACCAAAGGCATTGGCTCCTCCACTCCCAGGCCATCGAACCTTCGGTGCTTCATATTGGCCTTTGACAGTGGAGTTTAGATTCCCGTATTTATCGATCTGGGCGCCACCCAAAAAGGCATAGTGGGCGATGCCCAATTGGGCCATTTCGAATATTTCGGGCATGTCGCAGGTCCGAATTGCCCTGTAGGTGGTCCTCGAACAGCCGACAGAGAGCGGTAGGGTGGGCATTTGAGGTGCGATACCTCCAGCCTCAAAGACAGGAACGATGTTGGGAGCATGCATGTGCTGGGCTAAGCTGGCAGCCAGCATGGGTATGCCAGTGCCGATGTAAATAATTGCTCGATCCTCAATCTCTCTTGCAGCAACAATGGCCATTAATTCGAAAATATTATAATCTCTCTTTTCCATCGAAACCCTCTTCGCTTCTATTGTCTGACTTTTAGATGTTCAAGATCCTCCAAATACTTAAGCCTCTTTTGACCTCCGATCTTTTCCAGATACCCTTCGAATGTTTCCACACCAAAGATATACTTTTCGTAATATTTCTCAAGTCCGGCCGGATCTCTTGCTGCAGCGATATACTCCCTCATATGATCGATATCGACATAATAGATGTCCGGCATATTGGTCGGATGAGCCCCGTGAGGAATCTCCACGACTCCATCCACATAGAAACAAGGGATCAGTGTTCTATCCGGGGAGCGCCTTATCTCTTCAGTATCGATGATCTTCTCTGTCGTGATAATCAATCTTTTTGCCGATTTGGATTTGCCCAGGTCCTCATTCAAGGCCCCTTCAATCTGGGAATTTCCGTAAATATCGCATCTGTGAACGTGAATGATACAGACATCAGCATAAATGGCAGGGACCAGTATCAATTCCTCACCAGTGAAAGGACATCGGATTTTCTTGGCCGCACTGTGCTTGAACCCATCTGCTCCCATCATATTCCTGATGGGAAGAAAGGGCAGACCCATGGCAGCGGCTTTATGTCTCCAGGCCATACTGGCGTTATCATACTCGGAAATGCCCATCTCTCCACTTGCGATCATTCTCTCCGCATGCTTTCGGGTCATGTAAGGAATGCCAAAGATTTCCATCCCTGTGATGTATCCACAATCGATATTCTTAACACATCCCGCATCTAACAATAGATTGAAATCGTAGGTTCGAGTTCCTGTTGCAAGATTTAAGTTCCTCTTCTTTTGCCGTATGATTTCATGAACGGCAGCCAATGAGAGCCTGACGAAACTCACCCCTCCCATCGTGAGGTAGTCTCCGTCATGGACGAACTGCTCTATAGCAGTTTTTATATCCATCCGTTTATCGCGCCACGCATTCTTAACCTTCTCTCTCATGTGTTCTCGAAATTCATTAGGTGTGATCTTGGAAAAGATTTGACTGGATCCTTCATCCAGTATCTCGATCACCTTTTTCGACATCGATGACCCCCTCAATCCTTCTCGGTAATGACCCTGGAGATCTGGGCAGGGTCTCCGAGTCTCAGTTCATTAATGGTTTTTCCTTCAATTATCAGAGCGAACCTCCCCATTTAATCGTGATGGCGCCGTAGATAAAGCCGATTTCAGTTAGTCGCCAGGACAATTCTATCGCCATTTTGAATCTTCTTCCGTTGAAGAGCCAATTCTAAGGATAGAAAAGGATCAACAGGACCGATATGTCCATAGTCTTCCGACGGATCGATCTCTCTTCAGAAATTTATAATTCTTGATCCTCTCCTCCAAAATCCCTAAATCAGTTCTTTCAAAAACTTGATCACATCTTTATTCAAATCTTCTGCCCTAGCAGTAAAGAGGTGATGGGAAACTCCTTCATAGATTATCAATTGGGCTTGCGGAATGGCTTTGGCAATGAGCCTTGCATTTTCGGCAGGAACAATATTGTCCAAATCACCATGAAGGATCAGGGTCGGATTCCTGATCTCTTTAAGACGATCTTCGATATTGAAGTTGGTCGCAGCAGCCAGTTGTCTCAAATAAGAATACTGAGGTTGGTTGTCCCGCAACCTCCAGGCGACCATCTGGTCAAACTCCTCTTGGTGCTCTCTCAGATATTCTTTTGTATATGCGAGAGCCATATTTTTTCGAATGATCTGTTCCTCCGTCAATCCCTCTATATTCTGAAGTTCTTTCAGGATATCGGGAGACACCGGAACCATATTGGGTCCAGCTAAAAAAGTAGAACAAAGAATCAATCCGTGGATCATCTCGGGGTGATCCAAGGCCAATCGCTGTGCGATCAATCCTCCCATAGAATAGCCAAGAACATGAGCCTTCTTCACATCAAGCACTCTCATCAATCCAGCGGTATCATTCGCAAAGAGTTGAATGGTATAAGGGATATCCGGTTTATCCGTCTTTCCAGAACCTCTATTGTCAAAAACAATCACCTGAAAATATTTGAGGAATTCTGGGATCTATTTGAACCACATCCACGGGCTGTAGCTGAGCCCTTCAATTAAAATAAGGGGAAAGCCCTTCCCATAGATCTCATAATATATCTGAATATCGTTTACCTTTGCCTTCGGCATGGGGTTATCCTCCATTCATCTCTTTTTCTCCTTTTGCCTACGGTTATCAATGCTTCACCTTCTCCATTAACCAAGCCATGTTCTCAGCAAATTGGATCACCGTCTGAATCCCTTCTTCATCTTCATGGGCATTTCGAGCGCCCCGAGCACCTGCTACCCCAACATTCCAGTAAGTTGAGCCAGGAACAATCATCCCACTGATAAAAAACCAGAGAAGGAGTTGTGAGAAGGCAAGATTATGGCCTGCACGACGCGCAACCGTAATAGGACCTCCCACTTTCCGGGTAAAAAACTTTCCAGACCAGAAGGCTACAAATCCGGCTCGATCGAGGAGTGACATCAGTTGTGGAACCACAGAACTGAAATAGACCGGGGAACCGATGATGATTCCTTCCGCCTCTTTCATCTTCTCAAAGATCCCATCAAAGTCATCCCCTTCAATGGTACATCGGTGAAGTGTTACACAATCGTAACACCCTGTGCAGGGCTTAATTGTCTTTCCCCTGAGGCTGACCAATTCCGTTTCAATCCCTCTAATTTGGAGTGTTTCCAGAGCCTTCTTCACATAGAACTCTGTATTACTGTTTTCCCTATAACTTCCAGCGATACCAATGGTCTTCATCACTTCTGCCTCCTCTTTGAATTCTCATTGCAATCGCAGGGATGTCCTCAGGCGACCGTCCTTAAGCTGTTGTTGGATTAATTTTCGAAAATAGTCATGGGTGAAGCATTTTTCGAACTCCTCTGTTTCAACCTTTAACCCCTGATCAAGAGGCAGGTATTGTGAGGCATAAATCGCTTTTTTTGCAGAAGATAAGGCATGTTGGGGAATGGTAAATATTTTTCTGATAATTTCTTCTGCTTTTTTTCCCAGTTCATCATATTCAACTACATAATGGACCAATCCCATTTCAAAGGCTTCCTCACCACTATAAAGGTGGCCACTAAGAATTATTTGCAGGGCCTTACCCATGCCTACTAAGCGAGAAAGTCGCTGGGTCCCTCCACCTCCGGGAATGATGCCCACCTTCACCTCTGGTAGACCCATCCGGGCCTGTTTGCTGGCTATTCGAAAATCACAGGCGAGGGCGAATTCATATCCGCCACCGAAACAGAGCCCATTTATGGCTGCCACCATCAGCAGTGGACTGGCCTCCATCCGGTTAAATAAATTTTGAATCCTTATGGAAAAAGCTCTGGCCTCCGGAGGAGAGAATAAATGCATCTCCACGCCATCAGCACCACCGATAAAATAAGTTTCCCCCACACCACGAAAAACAATGGCCCTTGTATCGGTCCCCTCAATCGATTCGATAAGCCTTGTTAGCTCGGATAAAAGGTCGGAATTAAGAGAATTCCGGTCTTCTGGCCGATTAATTTGAACCCAGCATATATCCTGGGTCTCACGGATGATTAGATGGGGATAATCGTTTGGCATGTTCAATTCTCCTACGTTCCCTCACCCTAACCCTCTCCCACAAGGGAGAGGGGAAACGGGTGGATTAGATAACAAGACCTCCATTCGGGCTGAAGATTTGACCGGTGAAGAAGTCTGCTTCAGGAGTGGAGAGAAAGGCAACGAGGCTCGCAATTTCTTCAACCGTGCCAAACCTTTTGAGGGGTGTATTTTTTAAAATGAATTCTTTAAAATCGTTCTCTATTTTATCCAGCATAGGAGTCTGAATATATCCAGGGGCAATGGCATTGACACGGATATTATACTTGGCTACTTCTCTAGCCAATGTTCGTGTGAGTTGAATGATGGCTCCTTTAACAACGCTGTAATGAAGTGCTCCAGGGGTAGGGGTGAGGCCAGCCACCGAACTGAAATTGATGATCCGGCCACTCTGCTGCTCCTTCATCCAGCGAACAGCCTCCCGACAACAGTAGAAAATTCCGTCCAAGTCGATGGAGACCATTCGTCGCCATTGCTCATCGGTCATCTCTTCGATAAATGTGGTCTTATCGAGGATGGCAGCGGCATTGACCAATAAATCCAATCTTTCAGTTTGTCCCCGCAATTGCTTGAAAAGACCATTTACCATAGCGCTATCTGAGATATCCACATAGAATGCTTTTGCCTTTCCACTCCTCCGGACAATATCGTCCGCCACTGTTTCCGCCTGGGAGATATCTATATCAGCCAAATAAACCGATATGCCAGATTTGGAAAGTTTTTGCGCAATCGCCTTTCCCATACCTGAGGCCCCACCGCTAATCAGGGCAGTTTTAGTCTCCTTGGTTTGCATCCGTTCCGTCCATTGTAGAATTAGAGATCTCGAAATTTAAGATAGGCCTTCTCGGACATTTCTGTCGGGAAGACAATGAGCCTTTCTGAAAAGATCTGATCGAGGACCCCCTGGGCCACCTGGTCTGGGGAATCCATCCGGGAACGCAATTGTCCTACCACCCTGGACATTTCTTTAGCCCCAGTGAAGCATCAAAGAATTCCGTTGAGGTGAGGTAAGGGCAGACCACCTTGACCTTGATTCCTGTTCTTCGGAGATCCTTGAACAATCCTCTTGAAAACCCAATCACTGCATGTTTGGTCGATATGTATGGGGCGACTTGATTCGAATGGGCAACCAGGCCAGCTATGGAACTGATATTGACGATGATACCCTCGCCTTGCCTCTTCATAATCGGTAGAACCATCTGGGTTAAAAAAATGAGACTCAGGATATTGGCTTCAAAGAGATCTCTAATCTCCCTTTCTTCAATGGTTTCAAGCAACTCCATACATACCCGAACCGGCATTATTCACGAGGAGGTCGACTCTATTCCATTGGCTTAATGTCTGGCTTATCAAATTTTGCTGGTCTTCCGCCATGGGTCACATCACATTTTACGCACAGGGTTTGATTTGGACAACTTCTCGCCACCCCTTGAAGCTTTTCGAGACGACGAGCAGCTATGACAATCCTTGCTTCTCTTTTTGAAAATGCCCTGGCCAAGGCAGCCCCAATACCTGAGCTGGCACCTGTAATGATTGCAACCTTACCTTTTAATGATTCCATGGCAATTGCCTTTTTGTTATCTTCTGTAAGGATTTGAAAAACTATGGAGATCGTATATATATTAGTGCTTCTTTTTTTCTTTGTGCCCTAAAAAATTAATAGAAGAGAGCCCATGTTGAATAAAAGTCATTATGTCTTTAAAAAGTTTTTGTGGTGGAACCCTATCTTCCCAAATCACCCAGCGCATGCCTAAAAAATCGCCAATCCCCATGAGACAATAGGCTAAACATTCGGGATCAAGGGAGCGAATCTGTTTTGCCTCCATAGCCTTGGTTAACCCACGCGAGTACCCCTGGACCCATCGACGATAATACCAACGGAAGACTTCTTCATCCACAAATTCTGCTTGACGCACAATGCGGTAAAGATTGCGATGCTTGATGACAAAGGCAAAGAAGGTGCGAAATCCCACTCGCTCTACCTCAAGGCGGTCTGAAATACCTTTTACCGCTTCAGCGATTTCCCGCCGTAAAGAATGGCTTAGTTCCTTAACCAGCTCAACAAAAGCTGCCTTCTTATCGTTAAAGTAAATATAGAATGTACCCTGGGCTACCCCAGCCCGTTGGCATATCTCGACAATTCCAGTCCGTTCATATCCTTTTTTTCCGAAAAGTTCTTCGGCAGCTTCCAAAATGTTTTGCTTGGTTTTCTGACCGCGATGGGTAACGGGTCGAGTTACTCTTTTGTTACGAGACAATGTATGCCCCTTTTCCTATCATTATCCAGAGTGTTTAAAAACAAAACCTGTAACAATCGTCACGAATTCGTTTGTCTTCTCTAAATATGCCCCGTGTCCTGCTTGAGGTATAGTAATGAATTCACAACCGCTAACACTTTCATATATTGTCATCATCTCTTTCACAGGAGCAATAATATCCTGTTCAGCTCCTATCAGCAGTGTGGGGATCTTTATCGTTTTTAATTCGTCTGGCGATATGTAATATTTTCTTGTGCTTCTGGATAGTCTCATAAAGGCTTCAAACCATTCTTTTGTTAGCATAGTTTTAATCATCTCTTGGTATTTAAGAATCAAATCGAAGTGGTTTTGGTAAAACGTTCCAGAATATATGAAAGGTCGGGCAAGTTGAAGAAACTTTTCCCCATCGTCTAATCCCGCAGCTGTCTCCCAAGCTTTACCTATTTCTTGAAGATGATTGCTAATGAAACTGATTGTATTAGGAAGGATAAGAGTATTCAGCCGGTTTGGATGAAGTAATGCAAATTTTAAAGCGACCAGCCCCCCATAAGACAGCCCCAGCATGTGGATTTTTGAAATGCGCAAACTGTCTATCAGGCTTAATAAGTCGCCAACGTGAATATCCAATTCGTATGGCTCTTTCATCTTAGAGGAATGACCTTGATCCCTAAAGTCAAACAGAATCAATTTAAACTTTTTTGAAGCTATTGGAATCAAGCCTGCCCAGCTTAATGTACTCATCATGATGCCATTTAAGAAGATAATAGGCTCTCCTTCTCCATGCACTTCGTAATAAAGTTCTGCACCATCTTTCGTTTTTAAAAAAGGCATACGATCATTTCCTTTTATATTTCCTGATAGAGTTGTCTTATCCGTCTCTTGTCAATCTTCCCTGTTTCAGATTTCGGTAGGGAGTCTACGAATACTATCTTTCTCGGCCTTTTGAATGGGGCCAAGTGCCTTGTCACATATTCTGAGATCTCTTCCTCGGGTATGCTTTCTCCCTTCTTGGGGACGATTATAGCCTTTGGGGTTTGACCCCAGGTAGGATGTTGTCCTCTTACAACCACCACATCGGCAACCTTCGGATGGCTGTAGATAACTCTCTCAATTTCCGCAGGGTAAATGTTCTCGCCCCCGCTTATAATCATGTCGTCAGTCCTTCCCAGCACATAGAAGTAGCCTTCCTCATCCACTTTACCCAAGTCTCCAGTGAATATCCATCCACCCCTAAATTTCTCAGCCTCAGCTTCCGGTCTGTTCCAATATCCCATAGCTCCCGTGGGTTCCCTCCGGATCACGATCTCTCCAACCTCTCCTGTTTTTACTTCTATACCATTCTGGTCAATAATTTTTGCCTCAATAAATGCTGGAGGTTTCCCCATGCATTCACTTGCCTTACTTAATGTAGGGTCATCTTTACTTGATGCTGGCCAGTTGAATCCCGTTGCACCTGTTTCTGTCAACCCATATCCGCTTATATATTTGATTCCCCTCTCAACGAAGGCTTTTTTCAATTCTGCGGGTTGAGGTTCGCCACCTCCGTTGACCGCTTTGAGAGAACTTACGTAGCCCTCCCAGCCCTCAACCTCGATCATCATCTTCAGCTGGGTTGCTATGCCAAAGTGGTACGTGACACCGTATCTCTCAATGAGCTCCAAGGTTTCCTTGGGGGTCCACGTGCTTTGAAGGAGGATGGTTCCATTGATCATCAGCATATAAAGCTGGAAACATGTAATTCCACCTGAGTGAAACATTGGAGGCGCACCCAGGTAGACATCGTCACGGGTAAGTGAAGCTGAAATCCCATTACTGAGACAGGCAAAAAAGGTACTTCTATGTGTAAGCCTTACCCCCTTGGGTCTACCCGTCGTGCCTGCGGTAAAAAGGAGCATACACACCTCTTCAGGTTCTGTAATGACTCCGGGTTCTTGTTCAGACCTGTCCCTTACGAACTCATCATAATTCTTTGCATCGCTTAGCCTGTGGACACCAACCTCAATGGGAGGAAGAGGTTTTTTTTGTTCCTGAAGAACCTGGCTCACCTTTTCGCTATAGTCGCTATCATATATAAGAATTTTGGGTTCCACGTCATTCACCAGGAATACGATCTCCTCGCTGGAAAGTCTGAAGTTTGCTGGAGTATAGATGGCACCAATCTTCAGACACGCGAGGAGGACGTCCAAAGTCTCAATTCTATTCGGAAGCAAAACAAAGACCCTATCTCCTTTTCCAATGTCTGATTTCAATAACGCATGTGCTAATTTATTGACACGGGAATTAAGTTGGGAGTAAGAAAATTTTTTATCCCCCTCCTTCGTTGTAGCAATGACTGCAGTTTTATCTGGAAGACCGGATAACGCACCATTTCTTGCGATTATATTTGCTATATTATAGACTGTTGCAGGTCCGGGATATACTGTCTTTATAAGATCACTCCCCATAATGAGTCACCCCCATTGATTTCATAAGCCGAGATAGGATTTCCTCACATGTTCGTTATAGGTTAAAGCTTTGGCATTGTCTTCTAAAACAATTCTCCCATTCTCGATCACATATCCTTTATCAACAGCTTTTAAACTCTGTCGAACGTTTTGTTCCGCCAATAAGATGGAAACCATTTCTTTGATCTCCTTCAGTCTGTGAAAAAGGTGGGAGGCCAAGGATGGTTGCAATCCTGTAGAGGGTTCATCCAATATGAGGAGCTTTGGAGCCGCCATGAGAGCACGCCCTATTGTGAGCATCCGCTGCTCTCCTCCGCTCAAAGTCCCTGCAACCTGATGGAGTCGCTCCTTAAGAACAGGGAATAGCTCAAAAACGAACTCCATTGTCTGGTTCATTTTTTCCCTTGCTCCAGGGACATAAGAAGCCCCGGATTCTAGGTTCCCACGGACAGACATAAGTGGGAAAAGTTCTCTACTTTGAGGAACCAAAGCAATCCCCTGGCGAATGATCTGGTATGTTTCCAAAGGAAGCAGTGATTTACCTTTAAAGGTAATCTCGCCACTTACTGGTTTGGCTAATCCTGTAATAGCATTTATCAAAGTGGTCTTTCCGGCTCCGTTCGGTCCAAACAAACCAACAGATTCCTTTTCCACCTTTATCGTTAGATCCTTGAGTACATGTAACTTTCCGTAATAATTATTTATTCCATTTACGGCAAGCACTATTCTTCCTCACCTAAGTAAGCACTTATCACCCTCGGATTGTTAGATACTTCTTCATACGGGCCTTCTGCTATTTTTTCTCCCTTGTCAAGAACGACGACCCCGTCGCTCAATTCCTTTATGACACTCATTACATGTTCGATGACACAGATGGCTATGCCCCGGGCACGAATTCTTCGAACCGATTCGATCATGTCCTTGATCTCATCAATATTCAAGCCCGCCATCACCTCATCCAAGAACAAAATCTTGGGTTGTATGGCAAGAGCACGGGCTATCTCCATCTTCTTAATTTCTAATACAGTAAGTTTCGCTACGTCTCTCTCAATTTGTGTGAGACCTAAAAAATCACATATTTCTTCTGCCTCTTTTCGAGCTTCCCTTAGACTATTTCCCCGGCCGAAGAGGGACCCCAACATAACATTTTGGAATAGATTAAGACCTTGAAGGGGCCGTACAATCTGAAAGGTTCTCCCAATGCCAAGTTTACACCTGATATGGGTGGCCAGTTCTGAAACGTCTTTTCCATTAAAGACTACCTTCCCGCTACTTGGGAGGTAAATCCCTGAAATCACATTTACTAAGGTTGTCTTTCCTGCGCCATTAGGGCCTATAATTCCCAATATCTCATTTTCATCAAGTTCAAAACTCACTTCATTGAGTGCGACCAACCCTCCGAATTGCTTGGTTAAGTATCTCGTCTCCAGAATGGGCACCCTATTTTCCCCTTTCCAACCGTTCGCTTACAGTCCCTACGATTCCTCTTGGTACAAATAGGATGACGATTACTACGACGATACCATAGACAAGGAGATGGCCATAAGGTAACAGCAATTTCAAGTAGTCGGCGATTCCTCCTAAGACCAATGCTCCCACGACTGGACCCATGGTGGTATACATCCCTCCTAAAAGACACATGGCTATGGGTAGAAGGGTAAAGTGTATGTGGAAACTTTCCTCAGGAGTCACAAATGCATATTGGTGAGCATAGGAACTGCCGATCATTCCTTGAATGGCTGAGGTGATGGCAAATACAAATACTAAATACTTGAATATATCAATTCCGCTTGATTTAGCAACGAGTTCGTCATTCCTGATAGACGTGGTAGCGAAGTAAATCCTGGTCTTTTGAAATATCTCTGAAACCATAACCGTGATAATGGTAAGGGTTAAAACAAGCCAGTATATCTTGGGAGGGTCTCCACCGAAGATGGCCGATGGAAGCACCGAGCCCTCAGGACCTCCTGTAAGGCTGTGTAAATTTCTCACAATAACTCTGAATATCTCCGCCAGAGCTAAGGTCACAATGGCGAAGTAAAGTCCTCTTAGGTGCAATACCAAAAGACCTAAGAGGAAAGCTATGAGGAAAGCGAAAAGACCCCCAAAAAATATGCTTAAGAAAGGGTTTGCTCCCCAGTTCAAGTGAGTGAGGGCAGCGGCATAGCCACCTAATCCAAAGAAACCAGCAATACCGAAGGAGATTTGACCGGTTCTCAATAACATGTCCCAACTCAAAGCTAAGGTTAAATAACTCAAGATTGTAGTAGCCGTATGTTGCAAATATGGCCCTGTATAAAAGGGAAAAAATACAGCTAAAGCAATGATGAAAGGGTAGGCAATGTGTCTCAAATTTTTCATCGCACTCGTCTTCGATATGACCCAACCATTATCACGACGATAATTAACACAAAGAATATTATATCTGCCCATCCGGCATATCCTATAAAAGACTTAACAAAGTTCTCGGAAAGGCCCAGAATTAAGCTGGCCCATAATATCCCGGTTAGATTCCCTAAACCCGCCATGGCCGCAAGGCAGAAAGATTTCAAGGTAAAGATTCCTCCAACATGTGGAAAAATTGAATGCCGGGTGAGGAAGAGAACACTCATGGCACCCACAAGGGCAATTGAGATGCTGAAGATCAAGAGGTAAATTCGATCTATGTTTATTCCCACAAGCTTAGCCCCTGTCGGGTTTTGTCCCGTAGCCAGAGCAGCTTTCCCAATCCTTGTCCCTCTCAAAAAATGGAAGAGACCGATAAAAAAAATGATAGCGGCAGCTACATAAACAAATGCGTATGTGCCAAAAGTGAAAGAGCCAATGGTTGCTGAGGCTGAGGCATAACCCACATGGACGCTGACAGGGTGTGAGGTCCACAAGAGGTTGGCCAACTGTTGCAGTACGATTGCAATCCCAAAAGTTAATAGGAGCTGGGTTAATTCCGGAGCTCCGTGCATATACTTAATCGTACTCCTATAGGTGGCCATTCCGATTAAAAAAAGGGCCAGGGAGGCAGGGACTATCGCAACTAAGGGATCTGTTTTCGTGTAAACGGTAAACCAATAAGCAAGATAGGCTCCCAACATCATAAAATCGCCATGGGCTAAGTTAATAATACCAACAATTCCCAAGATGAGGGCCATCGGAAGAGCAATTGCAGCATACAAGCCAGCCACCTGGACGCCTTCGATAAGCACAAAGGGCTTCCAAAAGGCTAAAATAACCCCGCCCATGATCAGGGTAATAGCAATTTGGTAATTTCTATGGCGGAGTTTACTCAGCAAGTTCAAGACCCCATATACCGGCAGTGCGGGGATATAGAATTGCCCCCACTGCCGGTTATTGGTTTTTATCGCTTATCCCAACCCGGGAATGGGTATTTGGGCTTGGCTGTGGCGAAGTCAAATGGCCAAATTACCTGTTGCTCACCACCCTGATACTGAAGGATCTTCTGCTTCCTGATCCCCTGATTTTTGATAATCTTAGAGGGTGAAAAAGTGATTACCTCCCCCATTGGAGACTTATATTCTGTCTTTTTTAAAGCTGATATTAATGCTGTCCTCTCTACGGTACCAGCACTCTTGATCGCCTCTGCGACGACGTAGACATTCGCATATCCCAGCGGGCAAAAGTAGGTTACCGGTTCTTCCTTATATTCTTTTATATAGGCCTCCCAGAAATGTTTGCTTACATCGCTTACCTCTTTTATCGCTGGCGCCCACATGCCATATAAGGTGACAGCCTCAGATAACGGTGACTTGCCGAAACCGGGAGGCCAGCCTGGTGGTGAACCTATGAATAGCGGTGGGGCAAATCCAATTTCCTTTGCCTGTACCACGAAGCCCATGGCATCAGCCTCGTATCCAAGCCAGATGAAGATATCAGGATTGGCCTCCTTAGCATGTCTCAGAACGGCACGGTAATCTCCACCACCCAGCAAGGCACTTTTAAAGGATTCTCCCTTTATCTTAATCCAATCTTTATACAGGTCCAGACTCATTTTGTAGGAGGCAGTGCCAAAGGCTCCCTCCTCATATGCCATAAACCAATTATCTATCTTGATGTGGGGGTACTTTTTATTAATGGCTGTCCAACCTTCCTGATAGCTTTCTCCCTGCAAGTAGTCCCATGGGTGAATATGGAAATACCACTCGCTGTCAGGACCGACTGCCTCTTCAACCTTATGAGAAGCAGCACCTATCCACACTGTCGCCTTAGCATACTTTTTGAGAGTGGGTATCTGGCCCAGGTGGACGCCGCTCGCCATGCCACCAATAAACACGTCAACCTTATCCACTGTAGCCAGTCTATCCAGAGCTGCAGCACCTGTGGCCGGCTTCATTTCATCGTCCAGCACTATCACCTCGATGGGACGTCCCAGGACCCCTCCTTTCAGATTGATTTCTTTTGCCGCCAATTTCATTGCTTTAGACGCTTGGGCCCCCGTTATATCAGCTAATGGAAGGACTGCGCCCAATTTTATTGGTTCTCCTGCGGGTGGCCTTTGTGCTGTTGCCCAGCCACTAAATCCAATTAATACTATCAATGCACAGACTACATAAATTAATATTGCCCATTTGCTTTTCATTTCACTCCCTCCCTTCTTAGGTTTTTTGGACCACCGACTTTTGTTACAAATTCATATTCTTGGATTTTTATGCGATGCACCTCCTTTCTACTTAGGTTCACCAAACCCTTTATACCCACTTGAATAGTGCAGAAGAGACTACAAACCCAGCCCCAGACGTGCAAAAAATTATCAGGTCACCACTTTTAATTTTCCTCAATTCTACGGCATCATAAAGAGCCATTAAAGCAGAAGCGGAGCCGGCATATCCAAATTTATCCGCTACCCAGTGAGTCTTTTCCAAAGGTAGGTTTAATCTTTTCAATGTCTCATTGGCTACATTAAGTTCTACTTGGTTGAGCAAGACCATATCCAACTCCTCAATTTTGTGCCCAGCCTTCTCCGTGGTATCCTGAATCAACTTTGGCCATAGAGAAGTGTTGAAATCCGGAGGAACCCGGTGCTGATTCTCATGGAATCTCAAATAATGCCTTTTCTCTTGAATCATGCGGACATCGACTGGAGAAGCAGTACCGAGATAAATACCATAAGTATCCCAGTATTCACCCTTACCGACTATTTTTGATGTGAGGTAACCGGGTTCCTCACTTCCGGACAATACCACTGCTCCAGCACCATCTCCAAAGAGCATCCCCAAGACCTTAGAAGAGGAATCTGAGTACCTGCTCCAGTTTAACCACTTTGTCATCCCATATGCTCCTATAACCAGAACATGGTTAATAGCTTGGTCGAGCATGATATATTGGGATCCTATGGCCAAGCCGATTGTCTCATCAGCGCAAGCTGCATTTATATCAAAACAGCCAGCATTTTTAGCTCCAAGTTTATGCTGAATGATAGCGGATGTGGGGGGTGTAATATAGTCCGGTGTATCCGTGGCCAAGATAATCAGGTCGATCTCTTCGGCCTTAAGATTCGCTCGATTTAGTGCCTCCTGAGCAGCTTTTACTGCCATGTCCGATGTCGATTCACGAGGTGCTGCCTTATATCTCATCTTTATTCCTTTCTCGCTAAGGTACTCTTCGACATCGTATTCCATTATCTTGCTTAGTTCTTCATTGCTGATCTTCTTTTCGGGAAGGTATATTCCTAAACTCTTGATCTTTGCAAACCTATTTCCTGTCATAATCGCAGTAGAGATTTATTATATGAAAACTGGTTCACCTTTCAGGTAATCAAAAATTTAATTTCTTGTCAAGTATTTTTTGACCCCGTTTCGTTTTGTTTTTTAAGACATAGTTGCAATTAAAAGTGTAAAAAAATGGATCGATTCGATGGGGGAAAAGGGGAAGCCTAAACCATCAGATATTTCTTCCTCACCTCTTCGTTCTGCCTCAGTTCTGCAATGGTTCCTTGATAGCGGATCGTTCCTTTATCCATAACATAGGCTCGATCGCTCAAAGCCGTGGCCAGCCCCACATTATGTTCACAGATGAGCATCGTGGTTCCCAATTTTTTTATTTCTCCCAGTTGATGTTCCATCGCCTTGATCACCAAGGGAGCTAATCCCTCACCAGGCTCGTCTAAAAGGAGAAGCTTTGGGTTGGTCATCAAGGTTCGAGCCACAGTGAGCATCTGTTGTTCACCCCCGCTGAGTTGAGTTCCCATATGGTCTTCGATCTCTTTCAATTTTGGGAAAAGGGAATAGATCCGATCGAGATTCCAGACCGCACCCTCCGGTTCCCTCCTGGCGACGAGGATGTTCTGTCGTACCGTTAGATCCGGAAAGATTCTTCGATCATCCGGGACATAGCCAATTCCCATCTGGGCAATACGGTAGGGTGATTTTCCAGTAATTTCCCCTCCCAGGAATTTAATGCTCCCTTGCTTGGGAGGGGTAAGTCCGATGATGCTCCTGAACGTGGTAGTCTTACCTGCCCCGTTTCTCCCCAAAAGACAGACCGCTTCCCCTTCTTTGACCTCAAGGGAGATGCCAAAAAGGATGTGACTGGTGCCATAATAGGTATGGATCTCTTTGACTTCCAGCATTATGCTGCTCCGCCAAGGTAGACTTTTTGAACTTCCTCGCTGGCTCGCACCTCTTGTGCGGAGCCATCCGCAATTAAGGTGCCCTGATGAAGTACGGAAATCCTTTTGGCGATTCCAAAGACCACACTCATATCATGTTCGGTAAAGAGAATGGTAATGCCTCTCTCCCTCGACAATTTACTGATGAGATCCATGGTGGTCTCGGTCTCTTCAGTGGACATCCCACAGGTGGGTTCATCTAAGAGTAACAATTCTGGTTCGGTTCCGAGAGTAATCGCGAGTTCCAAACGTTTTTTATCGCCATGAGAGATAGAATCTCCCATCACATTCGCCTGCTCTGCCAGACCCACATCTTCCAAGATATGCCAGACCTCTTCTTTAAAGAATTTTTTTGCCGAGGAGAAAAATTTAAGGGTCACTTTTCGATGAGAAAGCAAGGCCATTAATACGCTTTCATAAACCGTGAGTTTTGGGTAGATGCTGGTGATCTGAAAAGACCGCGTGATGCCGAGTTTACATCTCTTAAAGGCGGGCAGATGAGTAATTTCTTGATCTTTAAATAAAACCTTTCCGGCGGAAGCCTGATGGTACCCAGTGACAAGATTAAAGTAGGTGGACTTTCCAGCCCCATTCGGGCCGATGATGGCATGAATATCTCCCTTACGAATATCAAGGCTTACCTCATTGACCGCCCTAAGTTTCCCAAAATCTTTGGTTATTTGTTCTGTTTTTAGAAACATTTCAAGGTTGTCCCTTTGCCAAATTCATTTTTTTCTCTTCTCTCCTTCAGTTTTTCCTGGGCAAAACCAAGGATTCCACCTGGAAGAAGGAAAATGATGGTCAGGATCATCGCTCCCATAATCACCGGCCAGAAATAGGTGAACCCGAGAACCCAGGCGTGGAAGAAGGTCATAATGAACATCCCTAAGATAGGCCCGAAGAAGACGTTGGGGCCACCGAGAATGGCTGCCATGACCGGTTCTCCGGATTTGATCCACATTAGATAGGAGGGAGCAACGGATCGATAAAAAGGGACCCAGATGGCTCCGGCCAGTCCAGCAAAAGCCGCAGCAATCACAAAAGTAATGAGCTGATATCTCGCGATATGGATTCCTAAAAATTCAGTGCGCTCGGTATTTTCACGCATGGATTTGATCGTTTGACCAAAAGGTGAGTGGATGATTCTCCAAAGGATGAAGGCAGAGGCAAGAAAGATGAAAAGAATAAAATAATAATACACAATGGGATTCTTCATGATCCCCGGTGGAAAGACACCCTGAATGCCATCATCTCCACCGGTGAAATCATGCCATTTGTAAACAATGAAAAAGATAAGCTGGCCAAAGGCGAGTGTTAGAATGGCAAAGTAGATTCCTCTGAGACGGACACAGAAATAGCCAACCAACAAGCCGATTAGGCTCGGCAATAGAATTCCGGCCAACAGGCTGAGCCAAAAATTGAATTGAAGCTTTGTGATTAACATTGCGACCGCATATCCACCGAGCCCATAAAATGCAGCTTGGCCAAAAGAAAGCTGACCCATATAACCGAAGAGAAGATTAAAGCTGAGTGCCAAAAGGCTCATCACCAGAGCCTCACATAGGACGGTGAGATAAAATTCAGAAAGGATGGCAGGTGCGATTAAAGAGGCAATGATGAGGAGGAGAAGCCACCATCCCCTTTTTATCATAGACTCGTTTTTTTCTGTTGAAATCTTTTCCATACTAAATCAAATGCTTTGCCTTTATGTCCTTCCTAAAAAAATCTATTTTCATTGCCCATTGGTCATTGATGATTTTTCATTTTGTATTGTTTCTTAACGTTCCGGTCTGCCGAAGATTCCCCAGGGACGGATGATCAAAACCGCAGCCATCACCATAAAGATAAAAGCCAATGCCAATTCTGGTTTAAACATAATCCCAAAGGCATAGACCTCTCCCACAATGAAAGAGCCGAGTAGTGTTCCAGGAAGACTTCCCATTCCGCCGATGACGACCACAGCAAAACATTCCACGATGATCTCAATATCCATACCCAAAGCAACAGAACCATAGGGAGCTGTGATGGCTCCGCTCATTCCGGCGATTAAAGCTCCCAGAACGAAAATCCATGTATAAAGCCATGGAATAGGGATTCCTAAGGCAGAAACCATCTCCCGATCGTGGGCAGCTGCCCTGATTACATCACCTAAACGGGTTTTATAAACGAGCCACCAGAGAAAAACGACCAGGGCAAAACCCAACAAAATAACTAAAAAATTATAAGAAGGGAAAGGAAAACCGAATAAAAAAACAGCTCCTGTAAAGGGTTTAGGCCTCGGGATCGAAAGAAATTCTCCACCCCAACCCCATTTCACCAGATCAGTGATAATCAACACTAACGCATAAGTGGCCAAAAGCTGTTCGGGCCATCCTCTCGCGTAGAGGCGTCTCACTAAAAATAATTCGATAATAATACCTGCGCCTGCCATAATGAGGGAGGCCAAGATAGCAGCGATATAAAACCCGACCACAGGTAAAAGAAGGTGCTTCCAAATAGTAAAAGAAAGGAAGGCTCCCAACATATAGAGGGAGCCGTGAGCAAAATTGAGGATCCTCAGGACCCCAAATGTTAAGGAGAGACCCGAGGCGACCAGAAAGAGAAGGGCACCCCGGGCAATTCCACTCATAAACTGATTGAACAGCACGTCAAAAGACATAGATTTTGAAAATTCCAAATCCCAATGACCTAAACTATTACTTCGTTTAGAATTTAGCTCATTGGAGCTTATTTGTTATTTGGTGCTTGGGATTTGGTGCTTATGTCACCTGGTGACTCCTGTTTTCTTCCAGATCTCCCTAACGCTTGCTTCAGGGCGGATAACCTCTTCTCCGGGGACTCGGGAGATGTCTTTCCAGATTTTAAATGGATAGCCGGGGTCTTTAGCGATGGTTCCCTGGTAGCACGGTACAGTTCCCATATGATCTAAAGCTCTAATCATGAACTTCCCTCTCAAACTATCAAAAGGGAGCCCTTCCAGGGCTTTAATGACTGCTTGGGTTTCAATCGTCTTGGCTTTTTCAATACCAGCCTTATACAGGTAAATGGTGTCATAAGCCATAACTGCCCAGCCATCAGGAAAAGCTCCACGGGCTTTTTTGTATTTGTCAACAAAAGCCATCATCTTTGGGTTGGGATCCTGGAAAAAGTCACCCCTTGCAAACCCAAAAACTCCTTCCGGCGCATCCGGGCCAAGGGCTAAAAGGACAGGAAGGTCATAGAGAGCGATAAAGGGTATCTTTTCAAAGAAGCCATAGGGTAGGGCCTGTTTTGTAAAGGCCACTAAGTCTGCACCAAAGAGAGAGCTGTGGACAGCATCAGGTTTTTTGCCCATGATGGCGGTGATAAAAGCGGTGAAGTCTTTTTCACCAGGCTTCGGCCAGGCTTCGTAGAGGATTTCGGCATCAGGTACTAATCTCTTGATCTCTTCTGCAAAGGCAGCCTCTTCACGGCGACCAAATTCATAATCTGGAGCGATGGTGCAAAACTTCTTTGCCCCAGGGACTTTTTTATGAAGATAACGTGTCGCAGCGACCGCTTCCATGTAGGTATTGGGTACAATTTGGAAGATATAGGGAGTGAATTTATCAACGGTCATGGCTTCAGTATTACACAACCCAGCTATTCTTATAATTTTATACTCCGAATGGACCACCTGCATTGCCAGGGCCATACCACTACTGCACGGCCCCATCAGATAGTTAACTTTATCTCTGAGGATTAAGTCTTTTACCTCTCTTACAGCCACATCAACCTTCATTTCCGTATCCCGAACGGTGAGATCCAATTTTCTTCCCAGAATGCCCCCTTTGGCATTGATCTCATCCATGGCAATCCTGATGCCATTGATGGCCGATTCGGAATACATATAACAAGGGCCAGCAAAATCGTAGATGGCTCCAATCTTAATCGACTCCTTTGCCGCAGGTGCCTTGACTTTAGCTGGAGCAGGTTTGGCCTGAGCCATCACCATCGGAACAAAAATGACACTGAGCACAAAAGCAATCACCGTTAAAATGGCTAATCTCCTCATCCTCGTCCTCCTTTCGTTTGAAGAAATGTTAATGAAAAAAATCTTTTCTCACCTCCTTTTTCATGGCTTCCAACATAATGAGAAGAGAAAGATGTCAAGTTACATTTAACCATAGATCTCAGGATGTGCTTGAACTTCTTCGATGAAATCCTTTACGGTCTCTTTGAGAAAATATTTTGTCTTCCAACCCCAATCTTCAAAGGCTCTGGTTTCATCCATATACTTTGGCCAACTGTGAACCACCTCTACCATCTCGGGGATGGGTTGAAATTCGATCGTGACTTTTGGAAGATATTTTTTCACCTCTTGGGCAACCTCTTTTGCCGAAGGTGAAAATCCTGCAATATTATAAACTCTTCTTTTTAATCCTTTCCCGTCTGCCTCATAGAGTTGAATGAGTGAGTCGACAGCATCCTTAATATAAAGCAGGGGAATCCTAGCTTCTTCATCAACGAAGCATTGATAGGGTCTTCCCAAAGCAGGCTCCTGAATGATTAGGGTGCTATAAGCGGATGCGCCGCCTGGTCCTCTTCCAGGTCCGATCACAGAAGGGAATCGAAGTCCTCTGAAATCGACGCCAAATTTTCTCTGATAATATTCGCCCAGTCTTTCTGAAAATACTTTTGTAACTCCATACATTGAGACGGGCATCTGGATCGTGTCTTCGCTGACCCTTTCAGGAATGCCCAAGCCATACGTGGCAATCGTACTCAAGTAAATGACCCTCTCCACATTAAATAACCTTGCTGCTTCAAGAACATTGAAGGTCCCGCCTGCATTCACCTGATATGCGGTGATGGGTTTCTCTTCAGCTGAGGCAGAGAGGAGAGCACCAGTATGGTAGATGCCATCAATCTTGTATTGTTTGACTACTTCCAAAACTTCTGCCCATGAGGCGAGATCTCCCTGAACGATCTTTACCCTATCTTTTATATCATAGAGGAGAGGGGAATCTTTTATGATATCGAAAAGAACGACCTCTTCGCCCTTTTTCAAAAGGGCCCGCGCAAGATAGGTACCAATAAACCCTGATCCGCCGGTGATAAGTTTTGCCATGATTCGTTATCTTTCAGCAAAAATCAGGCCAGTATTTGACGTCTTTCCATTTCTATAACACTATGAAATTAAAGTATTTTTTCTTTAAAATGTTTTAGATTGGTTCTTTTGTGTAGAAAAAATTCTACATATCATTAAAATAATATAAAATTTCGCTTTGATGTCATGTAGTTAGTTAATATGTATTTTTTTAACTACATGTAGAATAATTTCTACATATTTTGAGAAGATGATATGGGTATATTGAACTTTTTCATCTTCTTGTAGAGGGCAGTTCGGTGGATTCCCAAAAGCTTAGCCGCCTTGTTCTTGTTATCATTTGATATTCGGATCGCATGGAGAAGGGCCTCCCTCTCCATTTCTTCACGAAGTCTTTTGAGCATCGTAGGTTGCAATTTATCCGATTCGAGACTCATACTCTGCAGAAAAATTGGAAGATGGTGAATCTGGATTGTATCACCCTCAATGGAGTAGAGGACCCTTTCTAAGACATTGGCCAATTCCCGAACATTTCCTGGCCAGGCGTAACGGAGAAAAATTTGTATGACCTCTGGCGAAATCTTTGTCACATTTGTTCCAAGGTCTTTGTTAAATGTCTGAATGAGGTCTTCAGCAATGATCAGAATATCCTCTTTCCGTTCCCTTAACGGAGGAATTTGAATGGGGATTACATTTAATCGATAGTATAAATCTTTTCTGAATCTTCCCTCCTCTACACATTTCTCGAGATTTTCATGGGTGGCCGCGATCAAACGAAAATCACATCTGGTTACCTTTGTGCCTCCTAACCGCTCCATCTCCTTCTCTTCTAATACCCGGAGGAGTTTGGGCTGCATTTCCAAAGGTAGGTCGCTGATCTCGTCAAGAAAGATCGTCCCCCTATGGGCCAATTCAAACTTTCCAGGTTTTCCTTTGGTTCCTGCACCGGTAAAGGCTCCTGGTTCATAACCGAAGAGTTCTGCCTCTAAGAGGTCTTTTGGAATAGCAGCACAATTGAGCCGAATAAAAGGGTAGGGCCGTCGTTCACTCGCATGATGGATGGCATGGGCAAAAAGTTCTTTTCCTGTTCCGCTTTCCCCCATCAAAAGAACAGGGGCATTGGTCATCGCCGCCTTGAGGGCACACTTTTTTAACTCCGCGAGACTCTCACTTTTGCCTACGATGTGATCAATCGTATATTTGGATGACCTCAAACTCTCCAGTTCTTTTTCATAAAATTCTACTTTCGATTCCAGAAAGTTGAGCTTTTTTGCCAGCGTCTGAACATCCCGGACGTTCTTAAACATGACCTGTCCATAAACAGCGATGACCTTCCCATCCATTGTGATCGGGATGCGCTGGACCACCATCTCCTGTCCCCGAATGTGATGGGGGTGATCGATTTCGGGAATTCCTGTTTTAGCGACGATATGCATTCTCGTATTTTCAATCACCTCGGTGCAATGTTTACCGATGACCGCCTTCGGATCGATCCCCAAGAAATTCCCGTAGGTCTTACTAAAAAAAATGACCTTTCCATCGTGGTCAGTGATTATCACCCCATTATAGATGTTATCGAGAACGGCTTCATAGAAATTGATTTTATCTTGAAGTCTGTCAATCTCTTTG
>Ga0315312_1000572_pt1 | contig 39956 bp, 43 predicted proteins | sample TDP7_MG_FD_203629 | JGI IMG/M metagenome (GOLD analysis project Ga0315312, IMG submission 203629) | Freshwater sediment microbial communities from Lake Towuti, South Sulawesi, Indonesia - TDP7 | ecosystem: Environmental > Aquatic > Freshwater > Lake > Sediment | place: Indonesia: South Sulawesi... | reverse complement strand
GCCCTTTATGACCTAAGCCCGTTATTAGAGGGAAAAAATCTATGCGTTAAACTAAATCACACGGATAGCCCTGTTTTCCAAGAGTTTGAGAGTTTTCTTAGAAATGAACTAAAAGTTAAACTTAAGCCTCTTTCATCCCTTTCTAACACGGAAATCGCTGAGAAGAATTGCACCATTGAAGAACTAGCTTAAGTTTCTAAGCAAAATTTTCAAAGGTTTGATAAGGGAAAAGACTCTAAAATAATTGCTGTGAAAGGCAATGGCTCAGGATTCTGAAAAAATAAAAAGGCTCGTCTCGTTTAAGCAAAAACTTGAAAAAAGGGTAGAAGAGCTGGAATCTGAACTCAAAGAGCTACAAGCCACGCTTGAAGCGTTAAACTTCATACTATTAGAAAAGGGGTTTAAACGCGCAGAAATAACAAAATCACTCGCTGAAATAGAGGCTTTACTGCCAAAAGAAGAGGTGATGGTTGAACCTTCTCCTCCTCAGCCTCTAACAGAATATGAAAGTGTTGTTCCGTTAAAGACTGTTACAGGCGAGCTTCTTGCAACGCTTCACGTAAGTGAAGATTCATTACGGGTGGTGCCAGCGGAAGATAAAAGCTTTAACATTAACACACCGCCTTTTACCCCTTTTCTGGTGGAAAGAGTTTTTGCAAAAATGCAAGAAAAGGACAACGAACTAGCCAGAACAGGGCAAATAGCACTGGAAAAAATCTTCTCTTACAACATTGTTAGAGAAGGCGACGTACTCCGTGAAATAGCCATTACGCATGTTGACCAAGACCGTTTTAGGGAACTTAAATCAAGCATCCGCTGGACATTAGAGAAAATGTATGAGAAAACGAAAAGTCAGAGCTAGAAACGCTCATTTTGGGCGGTCGAAGTAGATGTTTTTGCCACTTGCTGACATTGGGATTCCCATGATAACTGTTGCTTCTGGTAGCAATTTCAGTCTTAATGCTGCTGTGCCAACACGATACATTATACGGTTGTCAACGTCCAAAATGCTTGCTGTTTTTGCGGCTGATCCTAAAGCTATTCCAAGGTCTAAGGCTTTAAAAATACATGTTGGACCAAAAAAGTCTTGTCCAAACTTTTTCTCTGCTTCCCCAAACTTCTTACAGCTTTTGTAGCCGCATGCTCCACATTTTAATCCATAACTTTTGTTCCCTCTAACCCCAATCAAAATGACTGCTTCTGAATCTCTAACATTTTTCGCATCTCGCTTAAAACCCTCAATTTTTCGCTCCTTTGCTATTTCTTCCATTTTCTTAACAATGGCGTCTTTCTTTTTGCCGTAAACGATTATTGTTAGAACGTCGTCTATACCGCCTGATTTTGGAGCAGTCCTCGCTGCTATTAACATAAGTTTAGCTGCTTCCAAAATTGCATCTCTTTCTCCTTTTTTGCTTTCAATTATCGGTGGACTCAAATTCATCACCCACACTAAATCATGAAGTTAACTTTACAACCAAAATTATGCGGAGCTAGTTTAAGAGCTTTAGGCTTTCACAGTGTTAAAAACCTTTTTTCAGCATTTCTACAATCGCGTTTAACTGACCTGTGTATATGCCTACAGCTAGGAAGGAGACTCCCAAAAGAAGTAGCAATGCGCCTATTACCCTGCGTTCTGGAATATCCATATGCATCCTATCCCAGATGCTTTCTTAAAACAGCTTCAACATGGTTTTTAGGAACAAGCCCAACTATTCTATCAACTTCTCTCCCATCCTTCATTATCAGCGTGGTTGGGATGCTAAAAATGTGGAAACGCTCTGCAGTCCTTGGGTTCTCGTCAACATTAAGCTTACCTACAAGTACTTTTCCAGCATATTTCTCGGTCAACTCCTCAATTGTCGGAGCTAAAGCTAGGCATGGTCCACACCAAGGCGCCCAACAATCAATTAACACTAATGAATGTTTGTTGACTATTTCGTTAAGGTTTGAATCTGTTACATGAACAGGTTCCACGATCATTTCCTGCTTTTTCTCCTTAAGTTCCATCAGTTCTCCAAGTTTCCTTTTTTTGATACGCTTCACTTCTGCGTCTTCCTCTGATATAAACTGTTTGTGTTCGTAGCTCATTCGGTCTCATCTACCATGTAAGATTTCTGTAAAGCCTTAAGCCTTCCGTAAGCGTTCTTTGGGTTTGAAATTTCCTTTGCCAACTTTTCAAAGGGGCATATTCCCGCCTTTTTAACGTCGAGTATGTTTTCAACCAGTTCCTTCCATTCATGGTGTATCGCATATTTTTCGAAGACAGATTTTGCTCCTTTACTTAAGATTAAAGCGTAAACAGCCTTAACCTTTGCATAAACACACAGCAGTGCAATTGCTTTCCCAGTAACTCTATCAGCAACGGAAGTCCCTTCAAGCCCATCTCCAAACTTTTCAATTGCTTCTAAAAAGCCAGAAATCCCATTTGAAACAGTCTCAAAAATTATCTCACCATTTTTTACAATGGAAAGTGTTAGCCTCTTTTCGTTAAGACGTTTTTTGGCGATTTCTAAATCCTGCGTGTTCATTTCAATTGGCACCAGTCGCAAAAGTATTTATCGTTTTTCTATCGTAAACAGTTGTCTTTCTGGCATGCGGGCAATTTCCCATGCGAGTTCTTCATTTGAGGCGCCTTCTGAAATTCTATCCATTAACTTCTCAACTATTTTTGGATTAACAAGCACTTTCAGTTTTCTATTTGAATTTTGCAGTTTGAAATCTACCGTTATTTCTTTTTGAGAGTTTTCTATTTTGAGTTTTTGGTTTCCAACAGTGCAATGTGTTGTGGTTTGTATTCCGTCAATTATGCATGAAATAGGAGTTAAAAGTGGAATTTTCGCAGTTGCCTCTAATTCACTCTTGTCTCCAGTGTTTGGATTTAAGATTCTTTTAACGGTTTTTCCCATTCTGACCCCAATGACTAGAAAAGGGCCTAGATGTCCGTGTAGTTTCTCAGCGTTTTTTATTGCTGATGTAAGTTTTTCTTCTTCTTCATGCACCTTTGATCTTCCTCACGTTTGCTTTTTCCAGAATGCCTATTATCGGCAACGTTATGGCGAGGCTTATTATTCCGCCTATTAGATGCCATCCACCCCAAATGGTTAGTGCCAATCCTAACGTTGTCTGGTCTAGTGGCTTGGTTGTAAAGAACGTGCCTATGATTGCTCCTGCAAAATAGGCAGATAATGCCGTTGCTAAAGATGCCATAATCATGTTATAGGTTTTTCCAACAATTTTATGATGACTTGCTAACATTAATACATCAAAAAGCATCGCTGAGGCTGCAAAGCCAATGATATGCGGTGAGGCTCTTATTAAAAAGACTATTATTGAGCCTATAATGCCACTCATGGAGGCTGCTCCAAACTTACCTATTATCCATGTAACAAGTAGAAGTGTGAAGAAGACTGCAAAATCGCAAAAGATTGGAAGCCCAAACCACGCAAAACCTAAAGGTCCTAATGTCAAGTTTAGGGTTGCCCATAAGGCACAGAAGACACCTATTAACGCAATGTCCACAGTTGCAAAATATGGTTTGCCCATAGTGAAGCCCATCTATAGTAATACCTTTTTGAAAAATAGTAACACTACACTAATAAAACTTTCCCAAACCCCGCAAACTCCATCAAAACATTCGCCATAAAGAAACAAACCATAACAACTCTTTGATCAGACAACTCAAACTACACAAAAATTGAAACCAAAATTCAACCTATATATAAGGAGGGTCTAGTTCTCCGCAGAGCACAACAGACACTCAAAAAAAGTTTGGGATAAAAACTTTATGGCTAAACGCTTACTAAATCTACTCTGTGAGCTAGATGGCAAAAATCATAAGAGTAGGCGTAACCTTTCCACCAGACCTGCTTAAGGATTTTGATGAGATAATTGGTAAAATGGGTTATGAAAATCGTTCTAAAGCTGTTCAAGACGCCGTGAGAATGTTTGTTTCTGAAAAGAAATGGCTCCAAGAAGAAAGGGGAACACAAGCGGGAGTTTTAATGATGCTTTACGACCATGAAGTAAGAGGACTGGAAAGCGCACTAACCGATGTTCAACATCATCACGCCAACATAATCTGTTCAACTATGCACATCCACTTAAGCGAACGTGACTGCCTAGAAGCCATAGCAGTGAAGGGCGACGCCGCTGAAGTTCGTCGGCTAAGCGATGAATTAGCCGCAAAAAGAGGAGTAAAGATTCTCAAGGCGATGCTTATTTCAATTTAGCTTTTATTTGTTAATTCAAACATTTTCTCCAGAGCTTTTCTAGCCTTTTTCGCTATGGGCTCTGGAACAGTAACCGCATATTTCTCTTCTTTCAAAGCCACGTAAAGCCTCTCAAGAGTATTCAACTTCATGTTTGGACAAACAGCATCCTCATAGGCTAAAATAAACCGTTTTCCAGGATTATCCTTGCTCAACCGGTGAAGAAGTCCTTCTTCAGTGGCTACAATAAAACTTTTGGCATTGCTTTCTCTTGCATGACGGCACATCTGCGAGGTACTTCCAATGAAATTGGCTATGCTCTGCATTTCAAAAGTGCATTCAGGATGAACCATAACAACAGCGTCTGGATACTGCGCCCTAAGCATCTGCACATCCTCAAGCTGGAAAAGCAAATGGGTTGGGCAAAATCCCCATTCAGGAATTGAAATAAGTGTCTTTCCAGTTTTCCTCTGAACATACTCAGCTAAGTTGCGGTCAGGTCCGAAAAGCACTGTTTCAGCATTCAAAGATTCTATGACTTCTACAGCGTTTGCCGATGTGCAGCATATATCGCAATAGGCTTTAGCTGAAGCCAAAGTGTTCACGTATAAAACCACTGGGACAAGGGGATGAAGCACTTTCCATTTTTTGATTTCGTCAACAGTAAGCATCTGCGCCATAGGACAACGTGCGCCAAGGGTTGGCAACAAAACCTTTTTCTCGGGATTTAGGATTGCCGCTGATTCTGCCATGAAATCCACAGCAGAAAAAACTATTATTTCAGCTTCTTTCTCCTCCATGGCTTTTCTGCTTAACTCTATGCTATCGCCAACATAGTCCGCTATGTCTTGGATTTCTGGTCTCTGATAATTATGAGCCAAAATTATTGCATTCTTTTCCTTTTTCAGTTTGATTATTTTGTCGGTTAACGTCACCGAAATTCGCCTTTGACTATCAGATTGTGAGGGTTTTCTAACTGCATACACAGATATATTCTTTGTCTAATCGTGTCTTTTTCAATCTTAAATTCCATTTAAAGGTTTTTTCCACAGTGATAGCATTTCCTTTTATTCCATATACAGGTAAGGGTTTTCCACATGATGGGCACTTGTGTTTTTCTGCACTTTCATGCAGCCATTCTTCTGTTTCGCCTTTCTTTATTCTTTCAAGGTTTGCCCTCAAGTCTACTCCAATATCCAAATAACCGCGGGCCAGTTTTCCAAATTTCTCGCAGGAATTTTTTTCGTATTCATTGCATTGGTAGCAGAATTCCACGCCCTTGTTTTTTAAGCACTGAAGAATTTTGCATTCATTTCCCCAGCAGTCTGATGTCAAAGCCAAACAACCTTCGCATCTTACTTTTTCCGGTGAACAATTAAGCTTCTTAGCAAGTTTTTCCAAGAATTCTCCATTATCTTTATAGGCTCTGTAGATTCCGCAGGCACCACAATATAACCCACATCTACCAACAAGATTTCTATTAACTAATGTTTAAGCTTCCTTTCATTTTGATAGGCAACTATGTTGGAATGTGCCTTAAAAGTTTGAATGGTAATTTTGGTTGTTTTTGCATTTTTTAGCATTGATTTTTCAGTTTTAATGATTTGGTTCTTAGATTGGTCTTTTGCGGAGTAGAATATCGTATATTAAAAGGTCATCAACAATTAGTTCAAATTTTAAGTCTTCTATATTTTTACCTACTTTTGTGTCTTGTTTTCTTCTCATGTTTTCATTCACCAATTCAGCCTATTGTATCTGAAGTCTTAATAAACGTTTCTAGCTAACCGTTCAACTAAACTACAACAATCAAAGCATCGAACAATTCACAACTAAGCAGTCTCAAATTCATGTTTATCCTTGTTTCAATCTATGTAAGGGAGGGTCTAGCTTCTCATGGACAGAGAGGCAAGGGTATGAAAAATTACTGGGAGCATTCTTGTTATTGGTTCACATTTCACTAAATAATGGAAACTTGCAGATGTTTTTGGTGCAGCGGGCTGTTCGTTTGTGTAAAGGCATGTTGGTAAATGGTTTGTGTTCTGTTGCTCTGAAGCTTTTAGACCCTTCTATATATAGATTGAATCAGGGTTTGAACTTATTGAAAACTACACAGTGCAGCGGGGCTGAATTTGAACAGGCAAACTCCTAGGGAAAGGATCCTGAGGGCGCGAAATTCTTAAAGCGCCAGCAACGCCTCGGCTTTTCTAAGTTGTTTCGTTATTGGGTCTACTTCGAGCCCAAGTCCTTCTAGCGCGTCTACACCGAGGACTTCTGCATCGCCTTTGTCGGCAAAAACCACCATCCGTGTGGCTTTTTCGTTCATGTACTCCACAAGGATTTCGCCGATCTTCCTTTCAAGTAGTCTGCCGTCTATTGTTTTGAACTTTCGTGTGGTCTTGGCTTTCACGTTCAACCTCTCTAATGTCGCACTTGAAACCCACGTGTATGTCGAGCCTGTGTCAACCAGAAGCTCGATTTGCTCTGATTTAGACATGTCTGGACTGTGAAGGGTTACTTTAGCCATCGTGTGACCCAAGTCTAATCACATCCATGTTAGTTAATGTCTCCGGTACTATATAATTAACACGCTCAACCCTCAATTTTTAAAATATGATGCAGCGGGTCGGATGCAAATCTGCAAAAATCCGACCAAACAAAAAGTGATAAATTCAAATTGCCTACAAGATTCTCCAATTGGAGTTATAGAAATGCGTAATGATCCGTATAGGAAGACAAAGAAAGAATGGCGTAAACGCACTGAACATGTATGCAAACCATGTTGGGAACTCAAATATTGTCCATATGGACCGCTGGTTGAAGATTTTCCTTTGCCGCGTTATCAAGATGATCGGTCGTGTCTAATTTTTGGCCATCACTGTCCAGTATTTTATGTTAACGAACCATTTACTGAGACTATTGCACCTAGAAGCATTTCGAGAAAAATTCCAAGGACTGTTTTTCTAAGAGTCGTTAGAAGGGATAATTATACGTGTCAGCAATGCGGCAAGCACCTGACTGATGATGAAATCGAAATAGATCACATCATCCCGTGGACCGCTGGTGGTAGTAGTGACGAACCAAATCTAAGAACGCTCTGCAGAAAATGCAATAGAAAGAAGAAAGATAAAATCGAATTATAATGATTTAAATTTGGTGCAGGGGGTGAGATTTGAACTCACGTACCCCTTCGGGGCGGGATCTTGAGTCCGATTACTTCAAGCACTAGAGCCGTTTTTCTATGAAACATTTATGCGTTTCCAAAATGTCTTAATGACTCGCTTTTCTCCAATTATTTCTCCAAGTTCATGAGAGGTTCTGATTTCGGAATCTAAAACTTCAACAAGTGCTTTCAAATCACTTTCTGCAATCTTGTTTGAGGAATTAACAAGCGTAGCTATTATTGCGTCAAAGAACTCTCCATGTTTAATAAGCTTGTAGGTAATTCTATCCGAATTTCCTATCAAGAGAATATATCTCAGGAATGGATAAACTTGTTTTATCAAATGGGCTTTGGTCGAATAAGTTATTGCATCATGTGTAGAACATCCTCCAATTTTAGTTTCGACCACCACCCGCGGGACATTTGTTTTCTTCTCGAATATCACTATATCTTGCTGAAAGGCGTTCCGTCCACGCATAGGCTGTTCATCTGATGGTTCGCGAGTTCCGTCATCCTTTATCTGAAGACGGTACCACAGGTTTGCCTTGGCTTTAACTTCGATATCTTCGTTACCGCTGAAAACCTTATTTAGATACCTTACAAGCTCATCGCGAAAAATCTCTTCTTTCCTTTTTTCTGACAATTTCATCCACCTACATATTTGTTTGATCTAGGTCACAGTTGGTGCAGCGGGCAGGATTCGAACCTGCGAACCCCTACGGGAAAGGATCTCTCATAGAGGCGCTCAAGTCAAAGCGTCGATCTTGAGTCCTTAGTGGAACGCACTGCGATGCGCGCTCTTTCGCCTTTGACCTGGCTTGGCTACCGCTGCTAACCAAGCACTTAAATGTACATAAAGAATAATTAAGCATTACTTAAAAGAAAAACGGTTAAAACAAAGCGATATAATCAAAAAGTGGCTAAAAAATGGGCAAAGGCAGACATATTACTTATCATTCACAATCAAAAATCCAATCACGCGCTTAGCCCCTTTCTTGCTTATTGCGGGTTTGACCAAGCTCTGCCACCCCTGCACCTGCTTCAGAAACTAACTCTTCCCTTCTATTAATTTTTTCCAAAACGCCACAACACCCAGCAAATAAAACCACAAACCCAAACCCCCACACGACTCCACCTATTTGAATGTCTGTCAAAATTTAACAGTTTTCCATAAACTTCTTATCCAAATAAAAGGATTAGAAGAGTGACCATGACAAAAGTAACTGTTTGGATATGTTCAGAGCACGGTGAAATAGAAATTCTAGAAGCCCTTGAGAAGGCTTTTTGTCCATATTGTGGAAAAGAAATGAAAAAAGTTGGAGAATACGAAGAGTGAGATTATGAATTTTAAATGGAAAGATGCAGTATGGCTAGCATTAGATGATTGTGGAGATAATCCTACTACAGAAGACGTTTACTCATATGTGAAAAAATATAGGCAATTAACCAAACATCAACTTGAAATGGACAATAAAGGTGTCATGTTAAGATACAAGAACACAGTACGAAATATTTTAAATGGTTTTAGAAGAGACTGTGTAATTGAAGGGGCGAAAGAAAATCCACAATTGAAATATGGGGAGTACAACTGGATAGGCATTTGTGCTAAAAAGGAAAGTAGGAAAGAAATCCGAAAAAAGTTGAGAATGGTTTACCTTTAGAATACGCTTTAAAAAACGCCCAAACATTCCTCTAAAGGGTGGCATATTTTGCATAGCCAACTTAGGATAGAAATTTTAAGAAAAAGTGTAGTTTTTTCTACAGTCATATTTGGTTCCAAATAGAGGGGCTAGAAACCGTTGCACGCACACACAAAACCCTACCACACCATCGACTTATACGCTTCTATAAACCTCCTCGAAAACTCATCCGCATACCTCTCAGTCCCCCTATGCCTTGCATCCAAAGCCGTCCTCAAATGATGATAAAACTCATGCAAAATAACAAACGGCTCCTTAAGCGTGTCACTGTTCAAAACACAAATCATCTTACTTCTGCCGACGTAACATCCAAGAGCCTTCTTTTTACGTCCCTTTGGTAAGCCCACCTTCAGCTTGGGCACTTCAACACCATAATGCTCACCAAGCAACTCAAGAGCCTTCTCTGTTTTTCCGTTCAAAATAAGCCAGACAATCAACGCTTTAAATTTCTGCTCCAAGATTTATTCCCTAGTTCCTTCTTGAAAACATAACAAACTGTTCCCTAATAACAAATACTTTGCGTGTTACCAGTCTAAAACTCGAAGCAAAGCGTGCAAAACACACGAAAACGTGAAGTATGATACAAAAAAGTTTATTAGAGAGCTGTGTGGTTTAACGTGTTTAGCTCTTTAAAATATTGGAGACCATTTTTCGGTTGGATGACCCAACAACCGGAGGAAATTGAAAGTTTGAAAAAACCCGCATCACATAATTCCATCCACGTATGTTTAAGCGTAAAATTGCGGGGACTGGTTAAAATTGACTGAAACTTCAAAAGAAGACACAAATCTTCTGTTAAAGGCGTTCTTTAAGGAAAAAGGCCTAGTCCGCCAGCATCTGGACTCTTACAACGAATTTATCGACCACGGCTTACAAGAAGTGATAGACGAAGTAGGCGAAATCCCAATAGAAGTTCCTGAAAACCCGTACAAAGTCAAGCTGGGACAGATTTGGATAATAGACCCGCAAACTAGGATAACTGGTCCATACACAACAGAGGTAGATGGCACAAAACATGAAATCTACCCTATGGAGGCAAGGCTTCGAAACCTAACCTATGCTGCGCCAGTAGCTCTTGAAATGACGCCAGTAATAGATGGCAGGGAACAAGACACGGAACTCGTCTATATTGGAAACATTCCAGTAATGTTAAAATCAAAATTATGCTTCCTCTCGCAACTTTCAAGAGAAGAACTAATAGCATGTAGAGAAGACCCAGACGATCCAGGCGGCTATTTCACAGTGAACGGTTCAGAACGTGTAATAGTAGCCATGGAAGACTTAGCCCCCAACCGCATAATATTGGACATAGACGAGAAAGGAGCAACACCCGTATATCAAGCTAAAATGTTCTCCACAACTGTAGGCTTCAGGGCAAGAATAGAATTAAAAATGAAGGCAGACGGAGCCATATACACTTCAATGCCCGGCGTGCCCTCGGAAATTCCCTTCGTCATAGTTATGAGGGCTTTAGGCTTAGAATCAGACAAAGAAACAGCTGAAGCAGTTTCCATGGAAAAGAAAATGCAAACCGAACTGGGCCCCTCCTTTGAAAAGGCCATAGGTGTAGACACAGTGAAGGATGCCATCATATTTATTGGAAACCGTGTCGCCCACGGTCAAGTTGAAGAATACCGCATCCAAAAAGCCGAAACCATACTGGACAAGAACTTCCTACCACATATAGGAAGAACAAGCCAGAGCAGAAGAGACAAGGCACTATTCCTAGGCGAAATGACATGCAGGGTAGTTGAACTAAAACTTGGGAGAAGAAAACCCGACGACAAAGACCATTTCAAAAATAAACGGTTAAGACTTGCAGGTCCCCTCCTTGCAGACCTGTTCAGAGTAGCCTTCAGAAACCTCATTAGAGACATAAAATACCAGCTTGAACGCATAGGAGTAAAAGGCCCGATAATAACTGTTTCAGTCGCTGTCCGCCCAGGAATAATAACAGAACGGCTTCAACATGCACTTGCAACCGGAAACTGGGGAAGAGGAAGGGTTGGCGTAACCCAGCTTCTCGATAGAACAAACCACATCTCCACGCTGAGCCACCTACGCAGGTTGCAGTCGCCATTAAGCAGGAGCCAACCAAACTTTGAAGCAAGAGACCTGCATCCAACCCATTGGGGTCGTCTATGCCCGAATGAAACACCAGAAGGTTCAAACTGTGGACTAGTCAAGAACTTAGCCTTATCAGCATGCATTTCGGTAGGTGTAAACGCTGAGAAAATAAAGCAGATATTTTTCAGCATGGGTGTAATGCCCGTTTATGAGGCAAACGAGACCTTGAAGCGTTCTGGAGCCAAACTATTTGTTGATGGAAACATCGTCGGATACAGCAACACCCCGGAAGAATTAACGCATGAATTTAGGGAAAGACGAAGAAGAGGGGAAATTTCAACCGAAGTCAACATAGCTTACTTCTCAAAAATCCGCGGTGAAAGAGACGAAGTATACGTCAACTGTGATGAGGGAAGAGTTAGAAGACCCCTCATAATCGTTGAAAAGGGCGTTCCAAAACTCCAACCAGAACACATTGAAAAAACATCTTCCGGAGAATGGTCTTGGGACGATCTTGTCAAAAACGCCATAACCGAATATTTAGACGCTGAAGAAGAGGAAAATGCCCATGTTGCCATAAATCTTGAAGAACTAACCCCTGAACATACACATATGGAAATTGCAACCTACACAATTCTTGGAATCTGTGCATCAACAATACCCTACGCAGAACATAACCAGTCGCCACGCAACTCCTATCAGGCTGCAATGGCAAAACAAGCTTTAGGAATTTACGCGACAGACTTTAACCAACGTGTAGACTCAAGATCACACATTTTACACTATCCACAAGTACCATTAATCGAAACAGCATTAATGGAGATGATGGGTTATAAACTCCGTCCCTCAGGACAAAACTATGTGGTGGCCGTGCTCTCCTTTGAAGGCTATAACATGGAAGACGCCCTAATCTTCAACAAAGCCTCGATAGAAAGAGGCTTAGGCCGCTCAACCTTCTATAGAATATACGAGGCGGAATGTCGCCAGTATTTGGGAGGACTAAAAGACAAGTTCATTCTGCCCGAATCAGGAACACGAGGCTACAGAGGAGAACAATATTATAGGCTGCTTGAGCCTGATGGGATAATAAGCTTAGAATCGACAGTTTCAGGTGGAGATGTCCTCATCGGTAGAATTAGCCCGCCGAGATTTCTGGAAGAATACAAGGAATTTGAAGTAAAAGGGCCATCCATGCGAGACACATCGGTAGATATGCGTCCCTCAGAAACAGGAATTGTTGACGCAATTTTTATAACAGAGTCAGGAGAGGGAAGCAAACTGGTTAAAGTTAGGGTCCGCGATCAACGTATTCCAGAACTAGGCGACAAGTTTGCCTCTCGTCATGGACAAAAAGGAGTTATTGGCTTAATTGTTTCACAAGAGGATATGCCCTTCACAGAAGACGGCATTGTTCCAGACATAATAGTCAATCCTCACGCTATTCCCTCTAGAATGACCATCGGGCATTTTATCGAGTCATTCGCTGGAAAAGTTGCAGCCTTAAGAGGGAAACCTGTCGACGGAACGCCCTTTGCAAATGAAAAATCCGAGGAACTCAGAAAAGCCCTAGTTAAATTGGGATTTAGCCACACTGGCAGCGAAGTCTTTTACAATGGTGTGACAGGCGAAAAATTCGTTGCAGATGTATTCGTTGGAGTTGTATATTATCAGAAACTTCACCACATGGTTGCTGATAAAATACATGCTAGAGCCAGAGGACAAGTGCAGATGTTGACGAGACAACCCACTGAAGGAAGGGCCAGAGGCGGAGGTCTAAGATTTGGTGAAATGGAACGCGATTGCCTAATCGGGCATGGAGCTGCGATGCTTCTTCGAGACAGACTGCTGGAAGAATCAGACAAATACACACTCTACATTTGTGAAAATTGCGGTTACATAGCTTACTATGACATGAAACAAAGAAAATATGTTTGTAGGATTTGCGAAGATAAAGCCAAAATCTCCCCAGTAATAATCTCTTATGCTTTTAAACTTCTTCTTCAAGAATTAATGAGCCTTTGTATAGCGCCTAAATTAAAGCTTAAGGAGAAGGCATAACATGAGTGTGGAAGAGATAATCCATAAAGTTGTTGATGAAATTCGTTTCGGTTTATTTTCACCGCAGGATGTCCGTAGACTTTCAGTTGTGGAGATTCAAACGCCAGACACTTATGATGAAGACGGGGCTCCCATCACTACCGGATTAATGGACGGTAGACTTGGAACCCTTGAACCAAGGCAAAGATGCAAAACATGCGGCAACACAGCCATTCGATGTCCAGGTCACTTCGGTCACATTGAACTTGCCGTTCCAATAATACACATTGAATTTACAAAACTAATTTATGCCCTTTTGAGATCGACTTGCCGAAACTGTGGGCGCATATTACTTCCAGATGAAACAGCAAAAAAGACTCGAGCTAGAATCGATAAAAACCGTCAGCTTTTGGGCTTGGTTCCGGATGAAGTTTACAAGGAGATTATGCAAGAAACAAAAACGAAGCAGTGTCCTCATTGCGGAACAATCCAATATAGAATAGTCTTTGAAAAACCAACGAAATTCAGCGAGCAAATACCAGAAAGTGGCTCAGAACAGTTGACGCCAAGCATGGTTCGAGAAAAAATGGAACGCATACCAGACGAAGACCTTGAACTATTAGGGTTTAATCCGAAGGCTGCACGCCCAGAGTGGATGATTTTACAAGTTTTGCCAGTACCGCCTGTTTATGTCCGCCCGTCGATCACGTTAGAATCAGGCATCCGCTCAGAAGATGACCTAACTCATAAACTGGTGGATATAATCCGCATCAACCAAAGGCTAAAGGAAAACATGGATGCTGGAGCCCCAACACTCATAATTCAAGACCTATCTGAACTTCTACAATATCATGTGACAACATACTTTAACAATGAAGCCTCAGGAATACCCCCAGCAAGACACCGTTCCGGAAGAGCATTAAAAACACTTTCACAAAGATTAAAAGGAAAGGAAGGAAGATTCAGAAGCAACCTCTCCGGAAAAAGAGTTGACTTTTCAGCGCGCACTGTCGTTTCTCCTGATCCAAACCTTGACATAAACGAGGTTGGGGTTCCGCTTGAAATCGCCATGCGCTTGTCCGTGCCCGAAAAGGTGAGAGAGTGGAATATTGAAGAAATGCGGAAACTCGTCATAAATGGGCCTGAAAAATATCCTGGTACACTTTACATCATTAGGCCTGACGGTAAGCGCATTAGACTCGAATTCGTTACTGATAGGGAGAAAATTGCCGAAGCAGTGGAGCCTGGCTTTATAGTGGAAAGACATCTTAAAAATGGTGATATAGCCATTTTTAACCGCCAACCTTCACTTCACCGCATGTCAATAATGGCGCATTATGTACGTGTTTTACCTTACAAAACATTCCGTTTACACCTATGTGTGTGCCCACCTTACAACGCGGACTTCGACGGAGATGAAATGAACTTACATATACCGCAAAACGAAGAGGCCCGGACAGAGGCGCTTCTACTAATGCAAGTTCAAGATCAAATACTCTCACCTAGATTCGGAGGTCCAATAATAGGTGCAATTCGAGACTTCATAACATCCGCATACTTGTTTACTAGAAAAACCAATCGCTTGACAAAAGCTGATGTAGATAGGTTGCTAATGGCAGCCGGATATGAGGGGCCATTACCCGAACCTAAAATCAAAGAGCCACAACCACTTTGGACAGGTAAGCAAATTTTCAGCCTGTTTTTGCCAAGAAATATGAACTATGTTTTGAAAGCAAGCATTTGTCAGGGATGCGTCAAATGCTTAGAAGAAAACTGTCCACACGACGCCTACGTGGTTGTTAAAAATGGCGAACTTGTGAGCGGTGTTATAGACAGACGTTCAATTGGCGCTGAACAATCTGAAAGTCTCCTTCACAGAATAATAAAGGATTATGGAACACAAGCCGGACGCGAATTCCTAAACAAAATAACAAGGTTGTTGAAGCTTTTCATAACTATGAGAGGTTTCACATACTCGTATGAGGAACTCGTCTTATCTCCAACCGCCGAAAACAAGATAAAGAAAACAATGGAAAAACTTCAGAAAAGAGTAGATGAGCTTATAGAAAGTTATCGTAAAGGCACATTACCTAGACTTCCAGGCCAAACTCTTGAAGATTCATTCGAAATTTATGTAATGAACGAACTGGCAAAAGCTAGGGATGAGTCCGGAAAAATAGCTGACGAAGACTTCACTCTTGAAAATTCAGGCATAATTATGACGCGAACAGGCGCCAGGGGTTCAAGCCTAAACATTGGACAGATAAGCGCATGTATAGGGCAACAGTCAGTGCGTGGAAAACGAATACTGCGTGGGTATCTGGGTCGTGCCCTGCCACATTTCAAGTTCGGTGATCCAAGCCCAAAGGCAAGGGGGTTTGTGTATTCATCGTATCAGAAAGGACTTGACGCTATTGAATTCTTCTTTCATGCAATGGGTGGCAGAGAAGGACTCGTTGACACAGCTGTTAGGACGCAACAAAGCGGGTATATGCAGAGGAGACTAATTAACGCGCTTGAACATATACACTTGGAATATGATGGAACAGTTAGAAATTCAGCTAGAGACATAATCCAATTCAAATATGGTGAGGATGGGGTCGACCCTGCTAAAAGTGACCATGGAAAAGCTGTGAACGTGAGCCGGTTGATTAATCAAATGAAAATTGCAAGAGAAAAAGGTAGACCAGCAACAGCCGAGCACATTAAAGAGCAATTGAAGGAAGCTGAAGATCAGCTTACACCCATGCTTATGGATGAACTTAAGCAAAATTTAGCCAAAGCAAAACTAAGTAGAACAGGTGTGGAAAAGGCAATTAAATTAACAGTAGAGCAGTACAAGCGTGCTTTAATGGAGCCAGGTGAAGCCGTAGGTATAGTCGCAGCTCAGTCAATAGGCGAGCCGGGCACGCAGATGACTCTTAGAACATTTCACTATGCTGGAGTTAGAGAACAAAACGTAACCCTAGGTTTGCCAAGGCTGATAGAGATTGTTGACGCCAGGAGAATTCCATCGACGCCCATAATGACTATTTATCTAACTGAAGAACACAGGAAAAGCAGAGAATCCGCAGTAAAAATTGCCCGTAACATAGTTTACACAACATTAGAGGATTTGGCAGAAACAGTTTATGAAGATCCAATGCATGAGGAAATAGTTGTAGAGCTTAACAAAACCATGATGGAAGATAGAAAGGTAACCCAGCAAGAACTAAAGGATAAGTTACAGATACAGAACTGCACCATAAAGATAAGAGGCAACAGCATCCACATAAAGCCTAAAAAGGCTGATGCCCTCAAAAAATTGCTTGACAAAGTTTCCTCATTTTACATTAAAGGAGTTTCTGGCATAAAACGGGTGCTTGTTACAGAAGAACATGGAGAATGGGTTATAAGAACGGATGGTTCAAACCTGCCTAAAGTCTTAGAGGTTTCAGGAATAGATACCTCGCGAACAACGACAAATAACGTTCATGAAATAGCTAAAACATTAGGGATAGAAGCCGCCAAAAATGCCTTAATAAATGAGGCGAAGGGTGTTTTGGAGGATCAAGGATTAGATGTTGACATTCGTCATGTTATGCTTGTTGCGGATATGATGATATCTACAGGCGAAGTGCAGCAAATAGGTAGACATGGCATAAGTGGTAAGAAGTCAAGCGTTTTGGCTAGAGCCGCCTTCGAAATAACTGTTCCAAACATTGTTGATGCGGCTGTGAAGGGTGAAAGCGACCCGTTGGAGGGTGTAACCGAAAACGTAATAGTTGGGCAGTCAATACCAATTGGCACAGGATTAGTGGAATTATTCATGTCAACATTTGAATCGAGAGGAAAGAACGAATGATAGACATAGATAAAGCCATTGCAACAGCTGTAAAAACTGGCAAAGTGTCTTTTGGAGCAAACTCTGCTATACAAAATGCTAAAACAGGGAAAGCTAAACTGATAATTTTGGCTGCAAACTGTCCCAAAAATGCACGCGAAGATATAGAATACTATTGTAACCTGTCAAAAGTTCCATTAATAACCCATAAGGGTTCATCGCTAGATTTAGCCGCAATATGTGGCAAACCCTACACTGTTTCAGCGTTAAGTATAAGAGAGCCCGGCGATTCAGAAATTCTTAGCTTAACGGAGAACAAGGAGTCAGAGGAATCCAGCGGAGGAAATGAATGACCAGCGGTATAAAATTTACTAGCACAGAAATGCGATACATAGCGTTGTTTGAAAGCATAACTGGTGCAAGCGTTAAAGACTGCATAGTTGACGAGGAGCAGGGACGTGTAATCTTCGTTGTTAACGCAGGCCAAGTGGGCGTAGCCATTGGAAAAGGCGGAAGGAACATACGCACGCTGGAAAGAATGACTGGGAAGAAACATGAAATAATTGAATACTCAGAAAACCCAACTCAATTTATTAAAAACGCTCTAAAGCCAGCGATGGTTAGAGAGATTCGCATAACCGAAAGACCTGATGGAAAATCAATAGCGGTTGTAGCGGTTAATCCAAAGGATAAAGGCGTAGCCATTGGAAAGAATGGGAGAAATGCTGAGCGCCTACGCTTTTTAGCTAAAAGATATTTCCAGATACAAAACGTCAGCATAACGTAATTTCAAGGTGCTGAAACATGGACTTTATAAGTCAGTTTTTGGGTAGTCCGCTACTGATTTTAACAGCCATAATCATCATTGACATTATGGCCTTCATCTATCACAAAATTAGAAAATGAAAGCGTCTCCTTTTGTTTTTTCTTTTTTTATATTTGAAAGTGAGAGGTCCATAAAGAAAGAAAAAAGGGAGTTTAATGGTTTCTGTGGAATATGCATTTCTTTATGACCAACGATTTTCTATTGTCACCAGACACTATCACTTCGGTTGGCGTCTTAAGAACAACCTTGCCGTCGTTTGATACAAAAACTTGATTCATGGCTTTGTAAACTAACTTGGAACCGTTGGCAATAAGAGTGTCTAACTTGCCTGCTTCGTTTGGGAAGGCGAAGATAACGCCATAGTTATTGCCGCAGCATTGGTGGTTATGCATTCTCATATTTCCGAAAAAGTGGTCAAACAAATTTTCTGCTTTTTCTATAAATCCTTTTTCACTTTCGTAACCTATCTTCGTTAGGTCCTCTTTGGTAGCTGTGCTGAGGTGTTGCTGTATTTCTTCTGTTTCTCCCAGCATTAGAAAAAGTTCATTCAATTCGCTTTCAACAGGTTTGCCAATTGCGCCTTCTTGGGTTTCAACTATTGTGTCTAGGAGTAGTTTGCCGTGTCCATGGAATATGTAGCCTTTTCGTTGGTCGTTCAGTTTGATTGGAATGGCTAACGTGTTTTTACCGATTTCTACAGTGCCTTTTTCTGTTCGCCATAAGGTCATGGTTTCAGTTGTTTTTAGAGTGGTAGTGTCAAGTTGATAGTTTTGCCATATCATTCTTGGTCCCCTCGTTCTAGGAATCTGGTGATTCTTGTTGCCATTTTGTAGGCAGTTCTGCCGGGTATGGTGATGAGGTAGCGTCCTCTGACTTTTTCTTGAACTACTAATCCCGCTTCTTCCAGCACTTTGAGGTGACTTGAAAGCGTGCTCGTGGTAATTTCTGAAAGCTTCTCTTGCAACTCATTGATGTATTTTCCGCCACCTACAAGTTCCTTCAATATTTTTAACCTATGTTCCTGACCTAGGGCGCTCATGACTTCAGCTGCTTTTGGAAAGTTGACTTCTACTTCTTCCTCTTCTCTATGGGCGACTGTCCCTTTGATAATTCTCACCCCTCCTGGACCAATGAAAATGGATTTTTCAAGTTCGCCATGTATGCCTTCAGCGACGCTTTCCATAACGTCTTCAACGTAGTCGTGTACACGATTACCAACATCAATGTATATGCCGCGACTTCTTCTCTGTTCTCTTTCCGTCACATCCCTAAGTTGATCCTTCAACTTTGCGAGTTCTTCTCTGAGTTTTTTCATTTCTTCCTTCAAATTTTCGGACAATTCGATTGCTACCATCCTTAATTTTATATTTGACTATCTAAATTCGACAATTCTCAAATACAAAACGGCAAATATAAACTTTCCTATACTCAAACGCATTCAACTTATTCTAAAAAGTATTGTTCCGCTTTTATTTTGACAAAAGCAGGTCTATGAGGGCTTTCTGATCTACTTCTGCTCGTGTTCTCCAATCTAGATATAATTGTTCATTTTCGTCTTGTGTTAAATATCCATATCGAATGTAACGGTCAATGTTGAAGCCGACTTTCCATCCTGGAAGTTTGTCGCGTAGCAGTTCTTCAACTTCTTTTCGCGGTGCTTTTCCCTTTTTAGATATTACATGCGTTATTGCTATTGCTAAGCCTGCAAGGTCGTCTATTCGCCACCCTATCATTTTGGCCTCTTTAGGTGTCAACTCGCCTCTTAATGTTACGTAGAATCTTGCTTTGTCCAACTCTTCTAAGGTTGGCTTTTCAACTGGTTTTTCCTCTTCAAAAGCAGTTTTAACCTGTAAATCAAGCGTTTTTAAGTAGTCGTCTAAAATTTTGAGCACTTTTGGATAGTCTGAGCCTAAGGCTTTTCGAAGTTCCCATCCCTTCACTCCGGGTTTTTTATGTCGTCGATAAAAGAGCATGTGGACTGCCCGTTTTATTTTGCTCGCGTAATATGCTTTCCTTTTGCTCACTTTAATTCGCCTCTTTTCCATTTCATCCAGTCTTCCGCTGAAACAGCTATGGGTATGGAAACAAGCTGTTCTTTACCAATTTTGGCTGTCTGCTTTTCATATGGTTTAATGAAGATTTCTTCTTCTAACGGGTGGATTTCCAATGTTGCGTAACCGTAGGTGACCAGAAAACTTGTCATGAAGGCTTTATGCACGGTTTCATCGTATGTTTCTGCTCCAACAAAATCCCAGTACCGAATTTTCCCATTTTTGCCCTTCGTCCCAACTTGGTTCTTTAGTTCCTGCAAAAAATTTTCCAGCTCTTCGGAAAAGGCTTTGTCCCGCAAAATTCTTTGTCTAATAAGCTCTTCTCGTGTTGCAAGGCTTCTTTCAAGTTCTGCTGGAGGAAATTCCTTCCATCTCTCTTTTAACGGCAACAAGCTTTCCCAGTACTTGAGGGCTTCTGCGAGGCTGTGAAGCGATATCTGTTCAAATTCCACTATTGGGTGCCAAGCCTTAACAAAAGTTTCAACAATTTCCTCTTTCCCTATACGGGTGAGCTTTTCCTCTAAGAGAAAAGGATCTGTGTAGAGGGAGGTTGAGCGATGCTTAACCCATTCGCTCTGAAGTTTTATAACTGAGGCTAAGCGGTATATTGTTTCAGCGTCTAAGCATAAATCCTCTGGAATTTCCCATTCTGGAAAATACTCCTTAACAGTGCTGATAACCTCGTCAACATCTATCAAAAACGGGTCAAGTGAACGATCCTCAACGGACGTGCACATTTCAATTATTCGTTGAAGTTTTTCTCTGCCCGTTTTTGATCGTTCTCTTTTCGACTGCATTAGGCGACCTCTCTAATTATGGATTTTCCTTCAATGTTTTGGACTGTTATTATGTTTGTCTCTTCCTTTGCAAAGGTTATTTGGCTCGGCGTAATCACAATATATTGGGCGTTTGCGTCCTTAACCGTTGAAATTAACATTTTGGCAGTAACTTCGCGGTTTTTCGGATCCATGTGAATATCGTATTCGTCAACTGCTCTAAATGGAGAACGGACATGCTGCTGTAAAGCCAATAGAAAGCTCATGGTGGATGTGGTTCTTTCTCCACCGCTTTGCGTGTAGGCGTCCAGCGGAACTGGTTTGCCGCCCTTAAAGCCCACAATAATCTCTAGCCCAGCCGCCTCTATATCATGTCCATTAACAAGGTTAACTTCTCCAATGGCTTGAGCTTGGGCCAAAATTTTCTGGTATTCCAGGGTCACGCGGTTTAGGAGGCTTTGGATTACTGTTCGCCAATTCTGCATTCTCGTTTTGACTTCTTCTAACGCCTTTTCTCTATTTTCAGCAACTTGTTGCGCCTTTTCCTTCAACTCCAAATAGAGCTTTGAATAGGATTCATACATGCGTTCTATGTCTTCTGAAACGTCGGAAAGTGCCGCCAAATGCCCATCCGTAACTCGCATTTCATCAAGGATTTCGCCGACACTTTTAATGACTGCAATTCTAGGTCCGATCTGCTCTGCCTTTCCCACAGATTCATTCAAATGTGTTTTTGCATTCTTTAGCTCGTTTTCCAGCCTTTCCAGACTAGATGTTACGTTTTCGCTGCGATATTGCAGTAGCGCCAACTTGATTCGGCTTTCTAAAACTTGGCTACCAACTTTGTCGATTTCCTCATCTAAGTTTTTAGTCTTTTTTTGATTTTCACTTATTTCAATGTCTAATTTTGAAAGTTGCTGGTTAGAATTTTGGATTAACTCTTTTAGGTTGTCACTTTTCAAAAGCTTAAATTGTGTTGGCGAAGTTTCTTTCATTAGTTGACTTAGTTGAAGATGTGGATTTTCTAGCATTGCCATTTCTTTTAGGAACTGTTCGCATAGTGAAATTGTTGCCTCACTTCCAGCTTTTTCACGCTCAAAGCTTAGACGTTCATCAAAGAGGGTTTTCCACTCGTTCTTCAGCTTTTCAACTTCATCTTGCTTGGTCTGCAGGTACTCTTTCACGGTTTTGGTCTCTTCATCGATTTGATTTAAAACGTCCTGCTCCTTTTTCCTTTCGACTTCCATCTCCTTAATTATCTCCTCCCTTCGAACAACTTCTGCCCATGCAAGCTCTCTTTCCAAAAATCTCCTCTTAGTTTGTAGTTGCTTTTTCTCTTGGTATCTATCGTATTGCTCTCTCCAGTAATTGAGCGTCTGCTCAGCAGATTCCAGAAGTTTGCCTACAGATTCTTCTTGGCTCAGTATGCGGGTTAACTTTTTCTGGGCTTCCAAAACGTTTGCGCGGTATGGCTCAAGCCCTACAGCTGCCTCAACCATACGCAGCTTTTCCTGTTGGGAAAGTACTGTAAATTGTTCAACCATGTTTTGATGCATAATAATTAGCATGTTATTTGGGTCAACGCCCAACCTAGATAATAATCTTTGAACATCCTGTTTTGTGGCTGCACGGTTTTCAAATTCAAACCAGTATTGTCCATCTCGTCGTAAAACACGTGTGAGAAAAATCTGGTCCTTGTTAAATTTTGGGACAGGTCTTTTGCCGCCCCTTTTAGTGTTGTTCAGAATTAATGTTACACGGGCTTGGTCTTTCCCCCAACGTATTAAGTCGCTCAACTTTCTAGAACGTTCCGTGTAGGATTGTCCCAAAGCCACTGAAATAGCCAGCAAAAGCGAAGATTTTCCAGAGCCGTTCGGTCCGCAGATAACGTTTACGCCATGTTTAAACGGTACCCTAGCATACTCGTAAGACATGAAGTTTTCAAGGATTACCTCTTGAATCAGCATTGGAACAGTTGCCTCTCTCGCAGTAGTAATAGAGGTGAAAATTCTCTTATTAAAACAATTAGGCAAAGTTTATGCTTAAAAATCGTTGTTTTCCATTTATGTTTAAGGATGGTTGTGACATGAAGTCTGTAAAAAAGAATCTGTTCACAGAAACGATGAAACTACTGACTAAACATGCCTACGAAATCTGTTATGTTCCGCATAAAATTATAGAAGACTATAATGCAACGTATAATGTCGTCTGCGGAAATAAGCACATTACAACTAATGCAGCAAAAGAGTTAGACATCCCGCTGAATAAGATATGGATTTCTGAAATGTGGAGGCCTTATGAAAAATACATAGTCTTCCACGAGTTAAGAGAAATATATTATCGAGCAAAAGGGTTCGACAGGAATGACGCCCACGAAAAGGCTATACAAGACGGATTTGCCCTATGGGAAAATGATACTTTGTTGTCGAAATTGATTAAAGAAGTTGAAGAGATGGATCGAAAGACTGCGGAGAAGAAAAAGAAACGAAATAAGTAAAGCTAAATAATCTTGAATTGCTAAAGGAAATACCTCATACTAAAGATAGGTGATTGAACATATGGTTGTTGCTGGTAAAATCTTTAGGCTTTCGGAACCGCTTTCCATAGCTGAAATCGCGTCAAGACTTGAAGATTATCACACTGAAGAATCTTATGAAGAAGGCGACTACAAATTTACGCTTGTGACTGAAGTTGTTGGGCTCTTGCCAAAAGAAAACATGCTTAGAGGCGTTTATTCGCATGATTATGTGTTTCACGTCTTTCACAGAGGCAAAGTTGCCCCATTACCCAGAACTGTTGAAGCTCTTTTCAGCTTCACCCAACAAGGAGACACCACATTTTTGACAGTTGTAGAAAAGAAACGCTTAGCCAATTTCATAGCTAACAAGCTGAGCGAAGTTCTCTTCGAAAAAATGGGCGGCATATTGGAAGCGAGAATACCGCCAGAAATCCTAAAGGAATTTCATCTAAAAAACCCTGAAGATACTAAGATAACGTTTTTCGATAACGTTGACATTCCAAACGTGAATAAGCTTTCGCTTTATGGACCTGATTTGATAAGCACTTCGCTTTTCGAAGAGTATTGTAAACATGGTGATTTGTGGTATGTGGTTGCAAGGTCTAAAGAATATGGTTATGTTGTGGGCATAACAAGAGACGCTTCAGTGACAATTTTCAATTTAACAGAGAAGGAAAGGTATCTTGAATACGTGGCAAAGGAGATTTACGGGTTGACAGTAAAATAGCATTTTGCCAGCCGAAGTACGACAAATCACCAATTCACAAATTTTAAAGCCAAGAATAAATCATTAATAATATCCGATGGTTGATGTTTATGGCACATTATCAAGGACTTGGAGTTGAAATCAATACTCTCCTAGACAAATTGAAGTCTTCCTTGGAAAAACGAGGCTACAAAATAGAACGCATGCTGACAGGCGAAACCAGTTTTCTAATAGAGTACAAGAAGCCGGGAATGTTCGGAGCAAAAGAAACTGTGAGTGTGAAAGGTGTCCCAGACGATTTTGTGGTTTCGGGAATCAGAGAAGACAATGAAGAAGCTTGGTTTATTGTAGAAGACAATATTCTAGCCTCAGCGAGGAACCCTCAAGCTTTCAAGAGTCACACAGAAACAGCAGCAGCTCCACCAACTCCAACAGCGTCAGTAGCACCCGCAGCGCCAACGATTCCCCCTCAAGCAGCCTCACAGCCTCTTCCTGCTTCAAAACCCCTGCAACCACCGCCTACAAACTGCACCAACTGCGGCGCCCCATTCGATGTGACACAAGAAGACCTAGTAGTCACTTGCAGATATTGCGGCTTCACAATGACTGTGGCTACTAGAGAAGAAATAAAAAAGCACAGCATGTTGGAGAATCGTCTTTTTGCTCAGCAAGCGGTTGAAGCGGCTCAAAAATACATGGATAAAGGCATTCTCAGAGTGGGCGTTTCAAAAGACGCTTCAATTACAACCGTGAAACTGCGCTATGTTCCTTTCTGGGTTTGCTCAGCCAACGCCAACACGTTCTTCAGAGGCGTAACGGGTACAGGAATTATGGGAGAAATCCATCAGGCACAAGAAGCTGCAAGTGACAAAAGATCAAGTGGACTGGCAAAGTTTGGTAAACTAGTGCTTGCGGGAGCTAAGGCTTATGGAGAGATGCAGCAGAAAGATAGAAGACCCCAAACTGTCTCCTACTCGTTCTCAAACAATTACATTTGGCCCACATTAGCCCGACAAACAATGATAAGCGAAATAAACTTTTATGATGTGCCAGCAGCTAGAAAAATCCCCTTCGATGTGGGCAAAATACCTCCAGACGCTGAATTTCTCAACATAGAATTAAACGAAGAAGAGGCTAAAACGAAAGTCAAGTCAGAGGTTGAAGCCAAAGAAAGACTGATTGCAAGTGGAAAAGTGGATACACTTGAAACATGCAACACAAATGTGGTTCTTGGAGAAGCTGAGCTAGTGCATGCGCCAGTCTGGTTTGTCCATTACACATTGAAAGGAGAAAACTACGTTATTGCCGTAGACGGTTGCGAGGGCAAAGTTTTAGGCGGAGGAAGACCACTATTTAAAATCAAATAGGAAGTTGAAAAATGTCGGAAAAAGAAACAGTAGAAAAAGTGAAAGACAAGCAAGGAATACTTGCCAAAATACAAAACGTATTCGGCTTAGGATACGCAACCAAAGAAGATTTGCGAGAGTTAGACAAGAAACTTCGAGACCTTTATTATGCTGACTTCAAAAGTCTACGCCACAAATGGGAAGAACTCTATCTGGCTGCCTTAAACGCTGGCAAAGCAACTGATGACTTCAAAAAAGTCATACAAATTATAGACAGAGTTGGCGAAAAAGTCAACCACGCTGATTATGGTTATGCTGGATTAATGGATCGAAAAGGTCACATAAGAGAAAGCGAGCTAGGACGGGTATTTGATTATGATAAGGCTCTGAACGAGGACATCCAAGCCATAATTAAGGCAATCGACGAGCTTTATAATGACAGTCAAGCTGAAAAGTGGGCAGATGCGCCCATCAAAGCTAGGAACATTAAATCCTTAATACTTGGTTTTGAGTCTAAATGGGATGAAAGAGAAAAACAATTCAGACCCATAGAGGTGTAAATTAGATGCCTGTTATTGAAAAAGTTGCATGGGATTATGCTGGACCAGAAGATATAGCTTACAGATTTCCAAAACTTTCGCTTAAATATGGAAGCCAAGTAATAGTTAAAGAAAACCAATGGGCTGTTTTCTTCAGAGACGGCAAAGCATATGATGTTTTTGGACCTGGAAGACATACTATTACAAGTAACAATGTTCCACTTCTGACAGCTGCTTTGAAAGCCCTGCGCATAATAGGTGACATTTTTGAGTGTGAAGTTGTTTTCGTTAGCAACAGCCAGTTTAGAGCAAACTTCGGAGGCACAGCATACTCAGCCCCCAGCGGCGACATAAAATATCAAGCTGAACTGGGATTTTTTGGTTATATGCTGTACAAGGTTGAAGATCCGAAGCTTTTTGTTGTCGAATTCTTCGGAAATCGTGGAGCTAGCACTTCAACAGACATTGAAAACTACATTAGAGGCTTCATAAATGAACGGATTATAAACGAATTTGGTGGTTATGACATCTTCGCAGTCGTGAAAAACGTTGATGCCACCACAGACAAGGTAACATTAAAGATAGGTGACGAGGCCGCAAGGGTAGGCTTAAAAGTCATAGACTGCGTCTTCGAAGGCGTAAAGATTCCTGAAGAAGCTAGAAGGTTTGCCTCTGGAATGGGCGCCCAAGCTATGACGATGCAGTATATGAAGGAAACAGCAGCTGAACTTAAAGGAAGCGAAGGTGGCGGTGCAGCTGCGGCAGGTTTAGGCGCTGGAATGGGCTTGACAATGCCATACATGATGGCGCAGCAGATGCAGCAGGCTCAGCAAGTGGTAATCTGTCAAAGCTGTGGTGCTAAAAACCCGGTTGGAACGAAATTCTGTGGAAACTGTGGCGCAACCTTGGCTCCGCCAGCAAAAGTTGTCTGTCCGAAATGTAAGGCTGAGAATACTGTTGGCATGAAATTCTGCGGGAGTTGCGGTGCCCCTCTCACTCAACAAGCTGGAGAAACTGGGACAGAGATTACCTGTCCAAAATGCAACACAAAGAACCCTGCGGGAATAAAGTTCTGCGGTAACTGCGGAGAAAAACTAAGCTAAGTCGTCTAACTTCTCTTTTTTCTAGTTTTCTCTGTTTTTCTTAGCGGCGAGCCACATCTTCCACAAAACTTCATATTCGAAGGCATTACAGCCGAGCATCTTGGACATTGAATTGGTGGTGGCGGATACAGAGCATGACCGCATTGTCCACAAAACTTGTTTTCACCCGGATTTTTGCTGCCGCATTTTAGACAGATAATAACTTGTTTAAGTATCTTTTCCGGAGGTATAATAGCTTGGAACATGTACTGTGCCATTGTGAGTCCCATGGCTAAACCTATCCCTGCCGAGAAAGCGTTGCCAACACTAGACTTACTCATGTTATCATATAAGTAGTGAATTGGGCATAAGAAAAACTTTGCTGAAAACTTCAAACAGAAGAAGAAAAGTATAAAGTAAGCGACAAAAAAATATATGCACTAATTTGGTGTACTAACATTATTCTGAAAACAGACAATGTCAAATCTAGTTCATCGGGTTGATTAGGAATGAATGCCGTTGTTAAAAGGTTATGGAATATCGTTTTAAGTGGATATCCAAAGTCTGGTAAAACCATGCTTGCCAACAGGTTGATTGCTGAAAACCAGTTTTTTGCAAGAATAGGCGTAGATGAGTTAAGGAAGATGCTTTTTACCGAGTTTCCTCCGTGCCGCGACGAGTTCTTGATATATTCGATGATTGCCGATATGCGGGATACTTTACTAGAAAAAGGCTACAGCGTTGTAGTAGATTCAACGGCACCCGACAATGTTACCCGCGAGTTTTTAACAGTAACAAAGGTTAGACATGTTAACCGCTTGCTTGTTGTGTTAAACGTTGACAGAGAGGTTCTAATCAAAAGAAACATTGAAAAGTCTGGTGATGCAAGTTCAGTTCTCGCTTGGGACAAGCGCTGGGAAGAACCAAAAGGCAATATTCCAATCTTCAAATTCAAAAGCAACAACATGACACAGTTTGAAGTTTATCACGCTCGATTAATAGAGCTTTTAGAAAGCGAAATGCATCCATTCAAGCCTGAGTTTTACCCTCTTCCCTCGCCTTTGAAGGAAATCAGAAAAGCCCTTGAAAATTTTTTGAAGAAGCATCATCAAATCATAGTTCAGCGTTAAACTAAAGCATGAGATTAAATAGGGTTTAGATTTCACCCTCAGCGTATCCGCCGTGGTATAACAGTTTGTAAATCTCTTTTTTCTTATGAAATATTTTCTCGGTTCCATTAAACCTACTTACATCACCTTCCACATTATTGACGTACTTGAAGCAATTTTCCTCGTATTCTTCTGGACCTCTGAATGGTTTCTCTTCTCTTACTCTTTTCAAAGCCTCTCGAAGGAACGCGTACAATTCTTTTGCGGAAATGTCTTCTGAAGGGATGATACACCCGTAATAATTCATGCCCCATATGCATCTTCCTTCGTAAAAAACAACCTCTTCTCCAATGAATGGGTTAAAACCAAAATATCTGTCTTTGTACACGATTTTTCCCTCTTCGAAAGTCAATTCTTTGCTTCCATCCGTCAGGATGGTTCCTTCTCTACCGCCTGCATAGGTGTTAACCTTTGCCTTTACAAGAAATTTGCATAACTCTTTAGTATCCATGGTTAAAGACAATTGAAAGAAGGACTTGTTAAGATTTCGCCTACAAAGTGGTTGAAGCTAATATTCGATTCCTTTTCTGGCTTGAAATCCCTTGTTGTAAGGATGTTTGACTTCTTTCATTTCTGTGACTAGGTCTGCGGCTTCAATGATTTCGTTTGGCGCGTAACGTCCAGTCAGTATAAGTTCAACGTGTTTTGGCTTGTTCTTTATCAGTTTCAAAACTTTTTCAGTTTTTATCAGTTTTAGATTTAAAGCCACGTTAATTTCGTCTAGGATTACTATGTCGTATTCGCCGTTTTTGACCACTTCTTCAGCCAAAGCCAAGGCTTCTTCTGCAAGTTCAACATCTTCTTTTCCCGCAGGCTTTTCTGTTACGAATTTGCCTCTGCCGAAGGCTTTCAGTTTAAGGTTTGGAAGCTTATCTACAACGTATAGTTCGCCGTAGTCGAATCCGCCCTTGATGAATTGGATTATGTAGACTTTTAGTCCTCTGCCTACGGCTCTTAGGGCAAGTCCGAAGGCTGCTGTTGTCTTTCCTTTCCCGTTTCCAGTGTAAACTTGAACAAGCCCTTTCTCAAGTTTCGGCATCACTCACTGACCTCTTAAACTTTCCGTGGAAAAGTTTTTCCGCTGCAGAAGCTGGGTCTATCTCCCTCTTCAGAATTTTCTGCAAAAGCTCCTCAAACTTTCCTCCCTTCTTCAGTTCTTCTATTATTGCATCTACCACTTTTTCTTTCAGGGCTTCGACCAATTCGGATTCAGCTCTCAACAGGCTCTTTCTACGTTCTGTTTCCTTTTCCAGAAATCGTCTATGCTCTTCCAGTTTTTCAATAAGTTGCGGGACACCTTCGCCCGTGAGGGCTACCGTTTTTAGAACAGGCGTTCTCCATGCCTCTTCTTTGTTGTTTAGCTGCAGTATTGATTGGATGTCCATTACGGCTTTGTCAGCGTTTTCGCGGTCGGCTTTGTTAACGACGAAGATGTCGGCTATCTCCATTAATCCAGCCTTTATCGCTTGTATTTCATCCCCTAAACCTGGCGCGTGAATAACGACTACTGTTTGTGCCACTTTGATTATTTCCACTTCGGATTGTCCAGCGCCAGCAGTCTCTACTATAATTATGTCTTTGCCTGCCGCGTCCAATATTTTGACAGAGTCTTTTGTTGCTTTAGCTATTCCTCCAGGATAGTTGCGGGTTGCCATGCTCCTTATAAAAACGCCTGGGTCTGTGCTTAACTCTTGCATTCGTATTCTGTCGCCTAGGAATGCTCCGCCCGTGAAGGGACTTGTAGGATCTACAGCTACAACGCCTACAGTCTTACCTCTCCGCCTATATTCCCGCACAATTTTTTCGATAAGAGTGCTTTTTCCAGAACCGCCAGGTCCTGTTAACCCTATTATGTGAGCTTTTCCCGTGTGAGGATAAATTTGGGCAATTAGTTTTTGGTTTTCGGCAGTATTGTTTTCTATGATTGTTATTGCCCTTGCTATGCTTCTGCGGTCTCCAGCCAAAACCCCTTGAACTATTTCCTCAGTTTTCGACAACTTTTCCGCACATCTTAAAGTTTAGATTCTTTCAGGAACGTTTTCCAACATGAATTGTATTATTGTTTCCGTTGGTGTTCCAGGCCCAAATATTCCCTTTATGCCCAGCTTCTTCAGTTCTGGTATGTCTTCTTCTGGAATTATTCCTCCAGCGAAAACCATCACATCTGTTAAACCTTTTTGCTTTAGGAGTTTCATTATTCTTGGGAAAAGCGCCTTGTGAGCGCCTGAAAGGATGCTTAAACCTATTACATCCACGTCTTCTTGAAGGGCTGTTTCAACTATCTGCTCGGGCGTCTGTCTTAAACCAGTGTAGATTACTTCCATTCCGGCATCTCTTAAGGCTCTGGCCACTACTTTGGCTCCTCTGTCGTGGCTGTCGAGGCCTGGTTTGGCGATTAAAACTCTAATTTTTCTTGCGCTTTGCATTTTGTTTCACCTCTTTAGATGACGATTAGTTCTTTATATTCTCCGTAAACTTCCCGTAGCACTTCGGTGATTTCGCCTATGGTTACGTAGACTTTCACCGCTTCAATTATTGTTGGCATGAGATTTTCATCCTTTTCTGCTGTGTAGTGAAGTTTTGCGAGGGCTTCCTTCACTTTTCTGTTGTCGCGTTCCCTTTTTACCTTTTGCAGTCGGGCAACCTGTTCTTTTTCAACTTTTGGATCTATCCTTAACAGTTCTATTGGACATTCTTCCTCTTTGATGGTGTATTCATTTAGGCCAACAATTATGCGTTTTTTCTCGTCTATTTCCCTCTGGTATCGGTAGGCGCTGTCGGCGATTTCTTTCTGGAAGAATCCTTTCTCTATGGCGGCCATGGCTCCGCCCATGTCGTCTATTTTTTGGATGTACTCCATTGCTTTTTCTTCCATCTCATTTGTTAAGGCTTCTATGTAATAGGAGCCTGCTAAGGGGTCTACGGTGTTTGTTACTCCACTTTCGTGGGCTATTACCTGCTGCGTTCTCAATGCTACTCTAACGGCTTCTTCAGTCGGCAAGCACAAGGCTTCGTCGAAGGAGTTCGTGTGTAGCGATTGGGTTCCGCCTAAGACTGCTGCTAGCGCCTGTATAGTGGTGCGTATAATGTTGTTTAGTGGCTGCGGCGCTGTGAGAGTGCATCCTGAGGTTTGGATGTGCATGCGCATCCACATGGACCTTGGGTTTTTGGCATGGAATCGTTCCTTCATTATTTTAGCCCATAATCTACGGGCTGCCCTGAATTTGACTACTTCTTCGAAGAAATCGTTGTGGGATGCGAAGAAGAACGACAGGCGATGGGCGAAATCGTCCACTTTTAATCCTCGCTTAAGTGTGGATTCAACATAAGCTATTCCGTCATAAACAGTGAAGGCTAATTCTTGAAGGGCAGTTGCGCCAGCCTCGCGGATGTGGTAGCCGCTTATGCTTACGGGGTTCCACCTAGGCAAATGCTTAGCGCAATATTCAATTATGTCTGTTGTGAGCTTTACTGAGGACTTTGGCGGAAATATGCATAACTTTTGGGCGAAAAACTCTTTCAGATTGTCGTTTTGTGTTGTTCCTCCAATTTTTTCTCTAGGCACGCCTTGTTTGTCGCCTACGGCTATGTACATGGCAAGTAGCATGGGTGCTGGACCATTTATGGTCATAGAAGTTGTAACTTGGTCTAGCGGTATCCCGTCAAATAGTATTTCCATGTCCTTCAATGATGAAATGGCTACTCCGCATATGCCCACTTCACCCCTTGCCATCGGGTGATCTGAATCGTAACCCATTATAGTTGGATAATCAAAAGCCGTGCTTAAACCGGATTCTCCTTCTTTTAGCAGGTATTTGAAGCGTTTGTTTGTGTCTGCTGATGTACCGAATCCAGCGAACATTCGCATTGTCCATAAACGTCCTCTATACATGGTTGCATGTACGCCGCGGAGGAAGGGATACTCACCTGGAAAACCCAAATCCCGCATATAATCTAAGGTTTTAATATCTTCTGGAGTGTAAACACGTTTTATCAGCATGCCTGAATGATTCCGAAATTCGCTTTTACATTCTGGACATTGCCTTATCCATTTTGGTAGCGTTGTTTTTTCCCAGTTTTCTCGCTCCTTCTTTATCTTGTTAATTTTTCCTTTATCAAACATTCTCTTACATTGCCCCCATTACTTGGAGCTGTTTGGTGTTCAAGTTCACATATGGGTATTAAGCCTAAAGGATATTTTCTTATCGGTTCACAACCATTAAATTTAACATTAAAGTCTTGACCATAACATGCGTTATTGAGGGTTTTTATATTAGAATTGTAGCAAATGGAATAGTATGTGTCGTAAAAAGTCACGGAAGAAAAAGCATAAGGCTGTGGGTGTGGAAGCAATCGCTGAGCCAGGCGTCGGGGCGTTGTATGTCAGAGGTGCGTGGATGAAAAAGCTTGATGAACTGGGTAAACGCAAACGAAAACAAATCAAAAAGAGTCTTATCAAACGTAGACATTAAATAAGTGGATTATAGTCCGAGTTTTTCTCCAACAATTATTATGACTATGTCTATTGCTCTGGGTTTCTTTTCAATTATAGCAGTTATGTTGCATATTCTGTTCTCAGCGCTGCAGTCCACACATTTACCAGCGTCAACACATGGCAACAATTCCCAACCGCGTTCCTCTCTTATTCGTTTTGCATTTAGCGGTGCCGCTACTTTTCTGATTCTTTCTAAAGCCTCTTTTACATTCCTAACTATCTTGTTTACTCCAACCACAACGATTGCTTTTCTTGGTCCAAAAATCAAACCTGCAACTCTATTTCCTGTAGCGTCAACATTGACAATTTTTCCATCCATAGTTAATGCGTTTGAACCAGACAAGAATACGTCTGCTAACAAAGCTTTTCGTGCAATGTTTCTTCTCTTGTCTTTCCTAACTTTCTCATCGAACGGCCAAAACAATGTGAAGCCTTTTCTCCTTAATTCCTCAAAAATGCCGATTTCTTTTAACGTTATGGAGTCTCCTGCTCCCACTGTTGCTTCTAATGGAATCTCTTCTAAAATGTGCTGTAAAGCTTCTCTTCGATTTTCTTTATAAACAACCCTAAATCTGTTCCGTTTTAAAGCTTCTAAAGTTTTATTTACAATATGATTGGATTTACCTTCGTTTTCCATAATGTTAGCCCCTTTTAAGTTGCAAATATTTGTATCTACCAATTCATAATAAAAAGCAATTTCTGCTTCAAACAGTCATCTATGAGCAAGATTAAACTTTTAATCGCATAACGAAATAAATCCTCATTTGTGAAGTTGAAAATCTGATGTCAAAAGGAAATAAACTTTTGCCAGAATCTACTCCAGAACTTCATCTTCGATATATTAGGCTACCTAGTCAGGTTTTGAACCTCTACGACGAGCTAATTTACAAGTCAGAAAAGGTTGTTATTGGCAAGTCTGTAATTACTTCTACACATTCAGTTATTTTTGATGGAGAAACCGTTCTTACGTCTGGTTTCCTCCGTATCATGTTAAATGCTTAAAAAAGAAACTCCATCTTTAGTTAAGAGCTTACATATCCAAACTTTTTGCTTTAGTAAAAAAAGTGTTATAAGATTTCTGCTCTTTATTGCTTATTTATTTGTTGGACGGGGAGAGGAATGATGGATGAAGAAAAGGTATGTATGGACTTCGGCAGGTTTAGAACTTAGAGGAAAGTATTTGTGGAGAGATGAACTCATTTCCGTGCTTCATAGACATCTGAGAATTGAGCCTGGAATTACTGCGGTTGATGTTGGGTGTGGTTCTGGGTTTTTTACACGACTGATCGCCAAGGGTTTAAAAAGACATGGAAAGGTTATTGGGGTTGACATTGACGGAAAGCTTCTTCGTTCTGCTCGAGAATTAGCCGTTAAGGAAGGTTTACCTTCTTTGATTGAATTTAAAAAGGCAAGTGTTTATCAGCTTCCCTTTTCAGACAATTTTGCTGATGTCGTCACTTGCCACACTTTGCTTTATATTCTTGGAAAACCGTTGAAGGCCTTGCGCGAAATGATCAGGGTGACAAAGCCTCATGGAACAGTTGTAGCTATAGAACCGGATTATAGAGGATGTGTGATTTATAACCCATATGATGAAACGTATAATAAATTAGCATACAGATTCAACGAAGCTGTCATTAGGTTGTTTGAGAAAATTTATGGTGCGGACCTCTGCATAGGTTCAAAACTTCCATCAATTTTTATGAAAGCTCAACTAAAACAAATTGAGGCTTATGGATACTTACTGCCAACTAGCCCGCTCACGTGGGAGAATAAATACTCCATTGAGGAGTTGGTAGATTACTATAGGAAATCGTTGACAGAGTTGACATCTTGGAGCGAGGAGGAGAAGAAAGCCATGGAAGAATGTGGAATATCAAAAAAAGAGTTTGAAAAATATCTCTGCGAGACAGTCAAGAGAATTACGAATCTCATTAAGAATCCTCAGAAAATGCGAACTCATACCTTTCTATCCATGCGTTCCTTCTTTGTGGTGATCGGAAAAAAGCAATAACTTTCCGTCATATCACTTTTGATACTTACAAAGGAAACTACGTTTTCAAGTCATAAACTTTAGAAGACATGCGGAAGCTGAGAATCCCCATCCGTAACCAACCATCAAGATTATGTCGCCTCTTGAAAGTTTGGCGCTTGAAACTATTTTTTCAAGGATGAACGGCAAACTTGCTCCTGCTAAGTTGCCATATTCCCCAAGCACTTCATGCGATTCCCTAATTTTTTCATATGGAATTCTGTGGCGTTCAGCTATTCGGTTTAGGATTTTTTCGCTGCCCGTGTGAACCGCCCACTTCTTCGTAACCTTTATAATGTTTTCAGCGTTTTTCCCAAGCAATCTTTCGAGAACTAAAGCCGTATATTTGGCTCCCAGTTCTGGAATTTCTCTGCCAAGATGCGAATAAAAGCCAAATTTGAAAGGCTCGTTTAAGGCTGAGAGCCTAGCATAACCAGCCAAAAAATCTTTCTTTCCAAAGTTCGTAACTTCCACAATCTTCTCAACTAATAAGCCTTCCCCCTCTTTTCCCACGATAGCAGCGGCTACTCCGTCCCCAAAAAGGAAAAACTCCATAGTCGCAATCCATTTCCTCAACTCTACCTGCCTTTTGACCTCTTCTTTTATCTGGTTAACTTGACTGATTTCCATGACATCTCCTATTCCTCGCACCTGATTTTGAAACCAGCATGAGCTTACTCCTGAAATGCAAAGCAAAACATAATCTTCCGGATGCGCCGCAAGGTAATTTTCTGCAAGTTCTAAGGCTTTATGAAATGCAGTGCTGGTTATTCCCTGAGCATTAACATGTTTAATGTAAGGGTTAAAACCAACTCTTCGAACCAAAAGCTGACTGAGGCCAGGACACAAAAACGGGTTCACATCATATGCTGCAACAAAACATCCTATCTCCCTAACGGATAGACTAGCCTTTCTCATGGCTTTTTCACAAGCATCTACGCAAAGATTAACAAGACCAGCCTCGCTTAAAACGGTCTCCATTCTTGAAGGTGTATCAGTGTGGTTGATGAGGTAGCGTTTTGCAACTCCAAGGTTGAGCATGTTCTGTTTTACACCTTCTAGAAGTCGGCATGGAAAAACTTCCAAGAGTTTTTCAGTTGAATACTCGTTCTTGGGCAGTGCTGTGGTCAACTGTAATATTTGCATGTCACTAAATTGATGAAGGAGATTATAAAAGGGTTCTTTGAGTGCTTGATTTGTTTGTTGGTAGCATTTTTCCACATAAATCTTTTAGTTAGTAAGAAAATTAGTGTTGAAAAAAAGGAGGCTAAAGGTTTATTCGGCTGGTTTAAAGTATTTTATGTCATTTATTGAGGCTTTCCTTTCTTTTGGAGGCTTAAGAACTGCTTTGACTTTCATACCTATGCTGACTTTATCTGTTTCGCCTATTTTGTGAATTAATCCGCCGTCAACGCCGTCAAACTTTATCAGTGCGTATATAACTGGCTTTTCAAGTTTCGAGCCATCGATGTCCATGGTAGCTATTGTGAACGTGTAGACTATGCCTTCCTTGCCCACGTCGACCCATTCCTCAAGTGTAGCAAGGCACTTTTCGCAGTACATTCTCGGCGGAACAAAGACTATTCCGCAGTGAGGACATTTTGCACCCATTATCCTTCCTTTATCTTTTAACTCCTTGAAGAAGCGTTCGCCCGCAACACCAAGAGTGTAGACATAGTCTGCTTCCATGTCGCCAATCCAGTGACGCACTTTTAAAGGATTTGTTATCTTTTCCAAACTCATTGTCATTCCTCCTCCAATGGTTTGAAGTATTTTATGTCTGTAATTGCGCCTGTTCGCTCTTTTGGCGGCTTCCAAATGGCTTTGACCTTCATTCCAATTTTGACTTTTTTCCAGTCTGATACTTCTTCGATTCTGTGTATTATTCCCATGCCTTCCGATGCGCCGTGCAAGTTTACAATCGCTACAATTATTGGCTCTTTCAATCTGGTTGCATCTGCCGCCAAGAATGACACCGAGAAAGTGTTGATGACGCCTGTATCTTTTATGTAGGTCCAACCGTCCGTTGGTTCATAGCATTTTTCACAGTATATTCTCGGTGGAACCATTATACGTCGACATTTGTTACATGTTGTCGCAATTATTTTGCCGTTTTTTAGTTCATCGAGAAATCTGCTCATGGCTACACCAGTGCTCCATGCAAATTTTGCTTTTGGTCTAAACTTTTCTGTCGGGACTTTTCCTTCCTTAATGTCTTTGGTTTCGAGGGCTTCTCCCGGATAATGCTTAATTTTTGCGCTCATCTCTCCATCTACTCCTTTTAACGTCTTAAAACAATTACTGAGCCGTACTGCATTAGGTCACCCCACGCTTGAGCCACACCAGTTCTGGGGTCGTTTGGCACTTGCCTTTTTCCAGCTTCCCCACGCAGTTGCCAGAAGAGTTCGCAAACTTTCATTAAACCTGCTGCTGCTATTGGGTTTCCACAGCCTAACAAGCCGCCCGATGGACAGGTTGGTAAGTCTCCATCTCTTTGGGTGACGCCCTCTGCAGTAAGTTTTGGTGCTTCGCCCTTCTTACATAGCAATAAGCCTTCCATGTGATGAAGCTCTTTGTAATCAAATGGGTCGTAAGGTTCAGCTACATCAATTTCTTTTGGTGGGTTCTTGATTCCAGCCATTTTGTATGCCATGCGGGCGGCGTATTCCACGTAATCTGGATAGTATAGGTCTCGATTTGTCCAATATGTGGAATCGATGCACCAGCCTACGCCGTCTATCCAGACTGGGTTGTCGGTGATTTCTTTTGCGACATCTTCCGATGCCAGCAACACGGCTGCTGCGCCGTCGCTAGTTGGACTGACATCTAGACGTTGAACTGGCCAAGCCATTATTTCAGAGTTCAAGACGTCTTCAACGGTTATTTTTGCGCCTAACTGAGCAATGGGGTTATCTAGGGCGTTTCGCTTGTTTTTTACTGAAACCAGTGCTATCTGTTCTTTTTTGAGATTGTGTTTGTGCATGTAGCGGTTCATTTCTAGGGCGAATATCCAGATTAGGTTCATTCCTAATGGTCGTTCTAGAATCGGGTCGAATATTGTTGTGAAGGCGAATTGCGGATGTGGGTAGCAAGACGACATTTTTTCTTCGCATACAACGAGGCAGGTGTCGAACTGTCCAGAGGCAACATGCCACCAACCAGCAAGAGGCGCAAAGACGCCCGTTCCGCCACCAACGAAGACTCTTGTGTATGGCTTGTGGTACGCTCCTGCTCCATCAGCTAAGTATTCACCTTTCATGTGGACTCCGTCGAAGGCATCTGGCGCTGAACCCATCACAACGCTTCGGATGTTTCTCAATTCCAATCCGGCAGCATCAAGAGCCATCCTCGAGGCTTCGTAAGACAGTTCCTTACCCGTTTCTTTCAAGTTTCTCCTGAATAGAGTTACGCCAGCTCCAACTATTGCAACTCTTTTCTTACCAAGCATTTCTGATTTCACCTCACTTAACATTGCTTAGAACAGCTATCACTCCAGTGGTTGTTGGAATTCCACGCCATGTATGAGCTAAGCCGACTTCTGCGTCTGGTATCTGTCTTTTGCCTGCCTCGCATCTAAGCTGCAGAACAGTTTCAAGAAGTTTTTGCATTCCTGAAGCTTCAAGTCCATATCCCATGCCAAGCAAACCTCCGGACGGATTTACTGGTAGCTCGCCGTCTATTGCTGTGACTCCTTCTTCAGTCAGTTTTCCTGCTTCTCCATACTCGCATAGTTTTAGAGCTTCCAAGTGTTGAAGTTCTTTGTAGGCGAAGAGGTCGTGGACTTCGGCGAAATCTATCTCCTTTCGTGGGTTGTGAATCTTAGCTGTCTTATATGCCATTTCCGCTGCTACCCGTGTGTAAACGGGCATAGACCAGTCGTGGGTTTCTAGGTTTGGGGTTTCAGTGCACCATCCGACACCCTTGACCCAAATTGGGTTGTCGGTGAGTTTTTCAGCAACTTTCTCTGAAGCTAGAACAGCGACTATGCAACCGTCTGCAAGTGTGCTCATCTCTAACTTTTTCAAGGGGTAGAAGCACATCTCAGAGCATAGAACTTGTTCCAGTGTTACGTTTGCACCATAAGCTGCATAGGGATTTTGCGTAGCGTTCTTCTTGTTTTTAACGACAACCTGCGCACACTGTTCCGTCGTTGTGAATGTGTCGTGCAAATAGCGGTTCATCTCCAGCCCTGCAACATAGTAGGGGTGTCCACCTAATGGTCTGTTGAATATTGGGTCTAGTGCAAAGGCAACGATGTCCATGTAGGTCAGTATCTCTGAAGCCTTGCTGTGTGCTTCAACAACCACAGTGTCAAATTGTCCGGTCTTAATCAACATGTAGGCATTTGATAACCCAAGCATTCCGTCACCTGAAACTGTAAAGAGATGACGTAACGCTGCACCTAACTGGTCCGGAACAAATTCGTCGAAAATGCTAAAGCCCTCCAAGTAATCCTCAGCACACGTCACAAATACGTCAACATCTTTACGTGGGTTAATTCCAGCGTCATCATAGGCTTTTACAGCGGCTTCATACATTAATTCCTTGTATGAAAGCTCTGGTGTCATCGGTCGAAAGCCAACACATCCAATACCAACAATGGCAACTTCACTCATTTTTTTCCTTCCTTTCTCAATTTTGGAGACCTATAGTATGAAAACCTGTTTACATAAAACTTTCGTGAAAAACTCGACAAAATGTTGAAGAGATTTAAATATTTGTTCAAATACTATTGATTCTCTTGTCACCATATCTATAAAGGAGAAATTTCACCTTGAAGGGTAAACCCCTAGTTTCAATAGTTTCTGCTGGTTTGTCAAAATTTGGAAAACTGGAAGGCTTGTATGCTAGAGAAATTTTTGCAGAAGCAGCCAAAGAAGCCTTTGACCGCTGTCCAAACCTAGACCCTAAAAAGGACATTACAGCCTTGTTTGTTGGGCAAATGGGAGAATCCTACGAGCATCAAGGACATACAGGTGCAACGATGGCTGACTGGGCTGGTTTGTTGCATATACCCGCCACAAGAACGGAAGCCGCCTGCGCTTCTTCCGGAGCAGCCCTCAGAGCTGCAATATACGCGGTGCTTTCTGGCTTATGCGATGTTGTTATGGTCGGCGGCGTTGAGAAAATGACCCATAGAACAACACCTGAAGTAACCGAATACCTTGCTATGGCTTCGGATTATCCTTCTGAACAGTGGCATGGCATAACTTTTCCAGGCTTGTTTGCTTTGATGGCAACTGCACACATGCATGAATACGGCACGACGGAACAGCATCTTGCCATGATAGCCGTCAAAAACCATTATCATGGAAGCCTAAACCCTAAGGCTCACATGCAGAAGGAAATAACACTTGAAAATGCTTTGTCTTCGCGTGTCATTGCTTGGCCACTTAAGCTTTATGATTGCTCATTAATCAC
>Ga0315312_1000571_pt1 | contig 40147 bp, 39 predicted proteins | sample TDP7_MG_FD_203629 | JGI IMG/M metagenome (GOLD analysis project Ga0315312, IMG submission 203629) | Freshwater sediment microbial communities from Lake Towuti, South Sulawesi, Indonesia - TDP7 | ecosystem: Environmental > Aquatic > Freshwater > Lake > Sediment | place: Indonesia: South Sulawesi... | reverse complement strand
ATATTGAGACAGATGCCGTAATCAAAATTGAAAAAATTGATGAAAATTTCAGAATCTTAACTGTAAATCAAAAACAATTTGAAGCAAAGGCAGTAATTATTGCTTCTGGAGCCGACCCAAGACCTCTCAAAGTGCCAGGAGAAAAAGAATTCATTGGTCGTGGTGTAAGCTATTGTGTTACTTGTGATGGGTCATTATTTAAAAATAAAATTGTAGCTGTAATTGGCGGAGGAAATTCAGGTTTTGAATCAGCCATTGCTTTAAGTCGTTGGGCTAAAAAAATTTATATTTTAGAGTACGGCGGAGAAGTTAAAGCCGATGTTGAAAATCAAGAAATGGCCAAAAAGACTGGAAAAGTTGAAATAATTAAAAATGCTACTTTGAAAGAAATTCGTGGCGATAAATTTGTTAATTCAATAGTTTATGAAGATCGAAAAACTGGGGAAGAAAAAACATTAAAGGTCGAAGGAGTTTTCGTCGAAATTGGTCTACAGCCAGCATCAGCCTTTGCCAATAATTTAGTTGAGTTTAATGAAAGATGTGAAATAAAAGTTGATTTTGAGACTTTTCAGACTAAAACTCCCGGTCTTTTCGCAGCTGGAGATGTAAATATCGGAAAATATAAACAAATTATCACAGCTTGCGGTGAGGGAGCAAAGGCGGCCTTAGCTGCCTACGAATACCTTAAAAAATTATAATAAGTGGAGCTTAATATATTTTTCTGCTTCGCAGAAAATTATAATTTAAAATACAAAATTCAAAATGACATCGAGAATTAAATCAATTAAAGCCAGAGAAATTTTAGATTCGAGGGGAAATCCAACGGTTGAAGTGGAGTTAGTCAGTGATGAGGGAATTTTTTTTGCTTCAGTTCCTTCTGGCAAATCTAAAGGAAAATATGAGGCCTTGGAATTAAGAGATGGTCTGGATGCGAGACCTGCCTCCGAAGGAGGAGGTCCCGTCCTTGAAAAAAGATATCAGGGCAGGGGAGTATTGAAAGCGGTAAAGAATGTAAATGAAATTATTGGGCCGAAAATAATTGGAAAAAATCCGGTTGAGCAAAAAGAAATTGATGAACTGATGATTGAATTGGATGGAACAAAGAATAAATCAAATTTAGGATCAAATGCCATTTTAGCAGTTTCAATAGCTATCTGCCGAGCCGGAGCAACAGCAAAAAATTCGCCACTTTATCAATATATTTCCAATTTGGTCGGAAAAGAATCTTTAATTAAATTACCCTTTGCCTCATTTAACATCATCAATGGCGGAGTTCATGCTGGAAATGATTTGGATTTTCAGGAATTTATGATCTCGCCGCAATTGGAATCTTTTTCAAAAAATCTTCAGGCAGCCTCTGAAATTTATCAGAATTTAAGAGAAATTTTAATAAAAAAAATTGGGAAATTGGCAATAAATGTTGGTGATGAGGGAGGATTTTCTCCGCCCCTGTTTCAAACTCGTTCAGCTCTAAATTTAATAATTGAGGCAATAAAATTGTCAGGTTACGAAGGAAAAATCAATTTAGGTTTAGATTGTGCCGCCTCCCAATTTTTCAAAAATGGAAACTATCAATTAGAAAAGAGAATTTTTATTAAAGAGGGATTACTTGCTTTCTATCAAGATTTAATTAAAAATTATTCAATTTCTTTTTTGGAAGATCCTTTTGCTGAAGAGGATTTTGATGGCTTCAAAAAAATTAAAGAAAATCTTGGTCAAAAAATTACAATTTTCGGTGATGACCTCTTGGCTACAAATTTAAAAAGAATAAAAGAGGCGAAAGAAAAAAATGCTTGTAATGGTCTAGTTTTGAAACCAAATCAAATTGGCACTGTCACCGAAACATTAGAGGCAGCAAAATTGGCTAAATCTTTTGGCTGGAAAATAATGGTCTCCCATCGTTCAGGTGAAACAAATGATGATTTCATTTCCGATCTAGCAGTTGGAATTTCGGCTGATTTTATAAAATCAGGAGCTCCAGCCAGAGGGGAAAGAGTGGCAAAATATAATCGATTATTAGAAATTGAAGAAGAAATTCGCCCTGTTAAATAATTTTAAATTTAACAGGGTAAAACTATGCCTAAATTAATATTATTAAGACATTTAAAATCTCAGTGGAATTTAGAAAATAGATTTGCTGGATGGACCGACAATCCTTTGGCGAAAAGCGAATTTAAAAAAGTAAAAAATATTGCCAGAAAAATATTCCAATTTAAGATTGATAAAGTCTATTCTTCACCACTATTTAGAAATATGGAAACTGTAGCAAGAATTTTTGATTACGCTGGCAGAAAGTACCCCTTTTTTGTTCATCTCGATGGTGGAAAAATGCAAAAATGGGGGAATTATACAGATATTAGCAAAGACGATGTGCCAGTTTATGTCACTGAAAAATTAAATGAAAGATATTATGGCAAATTGCAAGGATTAAATAAGAAAGAGACGATGAAAAGATATGGCAAAGAAAAGGTTCATTTGTGGCGCCGAAGTTATGATGTTGCCCCCCCTGGCGGTGAGAGTTTAAAAGATGTGATTAAAAGAACAACGCCATTTTATAAGAAATATATTGAAAGAGATTTGAAAAAAGGGAAAAATATTTTGGTGGTTGCAAGTCATAATGCCCTTAGGGCGATAATAAAATATATTGAGAATATATCTGAGGGAAATATTATTAATGTTGAAGTACCTTTCGCGGGATTGATGAGATACGACTTCGATAGATCTTTAAAGTTGCGACGTAAAGAGACGCTTTGAGTATTCAATTAAGTCCGGCGGTGAGAACATCGTTTTTTATTCGTATATTGCACTTAAAGTTGGGATTTAGTAATATTAAATATATAATTACAACACTTAGGAAAAAATTATTCATAGTAATAGCCATTATCCTTATTGGCTTTGTAATTGCTGGATTGGTGATTCTTGTCAAGCAGAAAAAAATTGCTGAATCTCCAGAAATCCTTTCTCCCCAAAAAGTGGGAGAGAAAGTGATAAGTTATATCAATGAAAATATTTTGAAAGGGCAAGCAGTAGCTGTATTAGTAGGAGAAGTAAAAAAGGAGAATGAATTATATAAACTGACGATTAAAGTAAACAATCAAGAATTCCCATTTTATGCCAGTCGCGATGGAAAACTTTTATTTACCAATTTTATTGAGTTAGATGAAAAACTAACTCAAGAAATACCAAAGACAGAAAAACCAGATGTTGAACTTTTTGTGATGTCTTTTTGTTCTTATGGAAATCAGGCAGAAGAGATAATGAAGCCGGTGATTAACCTGCTGGGAGATAAGTTCGATCTTAACATCAATTATATTGTTTCAAAAGATGCCAATGGTAAATTCGTCTCTTTGCACGGAGAACAAGAATTAAATCAAGATATCAGGGAAATTTGTGTTTTGAAATATCAGAAAGATAAATTCTGGGATTTTATCGAAAAGATAAACAAAAGTTGTACCTCCCAAAATGCCGATACCTGTTGGGAACAGATAGGAAAAGATTTAGGAATTGATACTCAAAAAATAAAAGACTGCCAAAATTCAGAGGGTAATTCGCTTTTAGAGCAAGAGCTAAATTTAGTCCAAGAATACGGTGTTAGTGGTTCTCCTCAATTATTTATCAATGGAGTGGAATATCAAGGAGAGCGGACATCAGAAGGATATAAAAATGGGATTTGCTCTGGATTTGAAACTCTACCTTCAGAATGCCAACAAGAATTGAGTGCCGAAACCGGTTCGGTAGAAGGAGGTTGTAAATAAAATTATGCCAAAAATAAAGATTTTTTCTACCACTGGTTGTCCTTATTGTTATACCTTAAAGGAGTTTTTAAAAAAACACGATATTGAATTTGAAGATATTGATGTCTCTACAAATGAAAAGGCCTTAGAAGAAATGATTGAAAAATCAGGTCAAATGGCAGTGCCAGTTGTTGATATTGACGGTCAAATTATCGTTGGCTTTGATAAAGAAAAAATTTCAAAATTATTAAATATTAAAGAATAGCAAATCCTTTACGAATACTTTATTAATCTTTAATAAAAAAGATGATAAATTTTTCTAAAACAACTTGGCTGATAATATTCTTCATCATTTTTATAATTTTAGCTGGATTTTTTGCATATCAATGGTGGCAGGTAAAAGGAGAGTTGGGAAGGAAAATTGAGGAGAATGAAAATTTAACTAAAGAAATAGAGAATTTACAAGGAGAAATTGAAGAATTAAAAATTTCAAAAGAAGAAACCGCTGAGTGGAAGACTTATAGGAATGAGGAGTATGGATTTGAGATAGATTATCCGGTAGGTTGGGAATTTGATGAAGCGAGTCGAACTCTTTGTAAAAGTAGAATCATTCAAGAGGATAAAGAAAAATTTTGCATCAAGATTGCGTTTGAAAGGTTAGATGATAGATGTCAAGATGTTTCCTTCGCTGAAATTTTAGCAAACCCAAATATTGAAGCAGGGGGATGTTTATCTAGAAGTAGTCTTTACGGAGGGGAAATTGAAAAAGAGATTTTAACAAAATTTGGAATAAAAGGATATAAGGCAAAAGTACCATGGCCCACTTACGGTTGGGATAAATGGTATGATGAATGTCCGGAATTGAAAGTTGGATATTTTGTAAGTAATAAAAAAAATGTAATTAATAAGGAAATTGGTTATTTTCCAGTTATTGGTTTTTATTATTACGATTGTCCAAAATATATTGATTTTGAGAAAGATGAAATTGAAATTTTTGAAGAAGTACTTTCTACTTTTAGATTTATTAGAAAATAAATTTTTAGGTATCTCATTTCGAGATATTAAAGTTCGACTTTTCAACAAATTTTTAAAATTTTGGTGAGATAAAATTAATTTAAAAAGCCTAAAAATGAAAAAGAAAAGCCTTATTGCAATTCTGATTGGAATAGTAATGATTTTTACTGGCTTAATAATTGTTTCCTCAACAGAGAAAACTCAGGCTTCTTCAGAAATTCAAGAAAAGTGTGAACCCTGTCCAGGAGAAGGTGCAGAAAATAATCCTTGTAGTGAAAACTCATTTACAAGGTGGATGAAACTTTATCCTGATAAAACAATTTTAGAGCCCGGAGAGTCATTTAATCTAAAAATAGATTGGTATCGAACCTGTTGGTGTCCCAGTGATTATTTCAAAATCCTTTATAAAAATGAAGCTACCGGAGAAATAACCGAAGCCGGAAGACATGCGGAACCTTATTGGACAATGTGCACCAGTTATTGTACAGAAAGCTATACTCAAGCCCTTACTGCTCCGGAAGATCCTGGAACTTATACTATAAAAGTTGTTCATGCTTCAGGTCATGGAGAATGGTGGTGTGGTTATTATGATGTAAATTGGAATTGTCCCAGAGCCGATGGTGGATTTGTTGGTCATAAACCAGAAGAGCTGAGATGGGATTTTTATGAAATGGTAGCGGAATTTAAAATAACTGTTGGTAGAATTTTTCCAGATAAAGCAAAAGAACTGGCTAAAGAAGTTTTAGATGCTCCTTATCTATGGGGAGGAAAGGGATACGATTTTTCTACAAGTAGATTTGCCATCCCTGGGGAAATAAAGAGTGGATATGCTTACTATAATCCCGATAAAAGAAAAAAAGACTATGGAAGCGGCCTTGATTGCTCGGGTCTAAGTTTCTGGTCATATAATCGAGCTTATTACGATGGACAAATTGTGAATTGGAGAAAGTGTATAGATGAAAAAAATCCAGAGTGTCCAGTTGCTTATGAAGGTGCCTCGGGTCAATACCAACACAACAGCTATCCAATTGAAAAAGAAGATTTAAAAAGGGGGGACTTATTGTTTTTTGATACAAATAAAGATGGTTGGATGGATCATGTTGCCATGTATGTAGGCAACGAGGAGGTTATTCACGCTGAAGGCGTGTTATTCAAGAAAATTGTAAAAGAAAATCTAGATACAGTGTTATCTAGATATAGCGAATATTTCAGGGGCTTCAGGCGAGTAAAAGATCCAAAAATCAAGCTTACAATAATAGGCAATTCTCCAGTTGATTTGATTGTTATAGACCCAGATGGTTTTATTGTTTCTCTAGAAAATCCATGGGAGGGGCCAATGGAGTATCAAGTTTTTGATATAGATGGAGATGGTGAACTCGAAGATATAGTGATTACTGGAGAAAGGAAAATCGGAAATTATTTAATTCAGGTTGTTCCGGAACCAGATGCTTTGCCGGCTGATACTTATAGTCTTGAAGTTACAGCAGATGGTGAAACTATAGTTTTGGCTGAAAATGTCCCAATTAGTGATATTCCGAGAAGACCTTATATCCTTAGATCAACCGAAACAGAAATCATTCTAATTATTCCAGCCTTTGTTGATTTTGATCCTGATACATTAAATCTTGAAAGCGAAGGCAAATGGTCGACGGTTTATCTTGAGTTACCAAAAGGTTATAATATTGAAGAAATTGATTTAGAAAATTTATTGCTTAATGGGAAAATAAAACCCGAGTCAAAGCCAATTGAAATTGGAGATTATGATGAAAATGGAGTGCCAGATTTAATGATGAAATTTAATCGTTTAGCCGTTGAAGATATTTTAGAAGCCGGAGAGGAAGTAAAAGTTACCATTTCTGGAAATTTAATTGACGGAAAACCATTTGAAGGAAGTGACGTAATCCGGGTGATAAAGTAAATCCAATAGCTAATGCTTAAAATTTTAGTTATTGGTCGTTTAGTCATTAAATATTTCAATTTTTATGCCAATAAAAATCGCTATCAACGGTTTTGGTCGAATCGGACGTCCTGCCTTTCGTCGAATTTTGGATAATCATCCCAATTTAGAAGTGGTGGCGATTAACGATTTGGCCGACCCAAAAACCCTTGCGCATTTAGTAAAATACGATTCGGTTTATGGGATTTATCAAAAAGAGGTGAAATTTACGGAAAATTCTTTAATAGTTGACGGTAAAGAATTTCGAATTTTTGCTGAAAAAGACCCAGCAAATTTGCCTTGGAAAGATTTAGGAGTTGATATTGTTTTGGAATGTACGGGTTTATTTACCAGTTTTGAAGGTTCAAAAAAACATTTAGAGGCCGGGGCGAAAAAAGTGATAATTTCAGCGCCAGGTGACGGAACTCCTTCTTTTATTTTGGGAGTCAATGCCGAAAAATATGATTCAAAAAAAGACGATGTAGTTGATATGGGTTCTTGTACCACTAATTGCTTGGCACCGGTTTTGAAAGTTTTGCATCAAAATTTCAAAGTGCTTAGGGGTTTTATGACTACGGTTCATGCCTATACCAATGATCAAAGAATTTTGGATCTGCCTCATAAAGATTTAAGAAGAGCAAGGGCAGCGGCTTTAAACATTATTCCCACCACAACCGGTGCAGCTAAAGCCATTGGCAAAGTTATTCCCGAATTAGAAGGAAAATTAGATGGAATTGCTATGCGGGTTCCCACTCCAACTGTTTCAATTTTAGATTTAATTTGTTTGATTAAACGAGACACAACCAAAGAGGAAGTAAATAAAGTTTTCAAAGAATCGGCAAAAAGCCAAGAATTAAAAGGAATTTTGAGAGTTGAAGAAAATCCCTTGGTCTCCAATGATTTTAAGGGCGATTCCTACTCAGCAATTGTCGATGCTTTATTAACAATGGCGAAAAATAATTTAGTGAAAGTCGTTGCCTGGTATGATAATGAGTTTGCCTACGCCTGCCGTTTAGCCGAATTCGCCGAATTCGTCGGCAAAAAACTCTAATGTTTAAACTCTCTATATTAAAGGACAGTCCTAGGACTGTCCTTTTTAATTCTTTTTATTTCAAAAACGCCCATCGCTGGGCAATTTTTTATTTTTACTTCTTTGCTTTTCCACTTTTTAATTTTAATAAGGTTGGTATAATTAAGTATAAATATGATTAAAAGAGGAAAATTGTACTTTCCGACTGAAGAATTTAAAAAGAGGGCTTGGCTGAATGACCCAAAAATTTACCAAGAGGTAGCCAAAGATCCAATTAAATTTTGGGAGAATTTAGCCAAAGAAATTTTCTGGTTTAAAAAATGGGAGAAGGTATTTGAACATAAGCCTCCCTATTTTAAGTGGTTTTTAGGTGGAAAAATAAATATTGCTTCAAATATTTTTGAAAAAAATCTTTTAGATTGGGAAGACATAAAAGAAAAGCCAGCAATAATTTGGGAGCCAGAACCAATCAATGAAGAATCCAAGATTTTAACTTACGGAGAACTGTCCTCCGTTGTTAATAAATTTGCCAACGCCTTAAAAAAATTGGGAATAAAAAAAGGGGATAGGGTAGGAATTTATCTGCCAATGATTCCAGAGGTAATAATTTCAATGTTAGCTTGCGCCAGAATTGGGGCAGTTCACACGGTTGTTTTTTCTGCCTTTTCTCCAGCTGCTTTAAAGATAAGATTGCAAATTACCGAAGCTAAAATTTTAATTACTGCTGATGGATATTATCGCCGAGGTCAAATTATTAATTTAAAACAAAATGCTGATGAAGGAATAAAAGAGACAAAGGTTGAAAAAGTAATTGTGGTAAAAAGAGCCGAAAATCAAATTCCCTGGCAAGAAGGTAAAGATTTTTGGTGGCATGAATTAATTAAAAATGAAAGCGATGAATGCCAGGCAGAAGTAATGGATAGCGAAGATCTATTTTTTATCCTTTTCACATCAGGTACTACTGGCATTCCAAAAGGATGTGTGCACACTTGCGGCGGTTATACCATTCAGGCTTATTGGACGGGAAAATGGATATTCGATCTGCATGAAGATTCAATCCTTTGGTGTACTTCTGATCCAGGCTGGATTACAGGCCATACATACACAATTTATTCACCCCTGCTTAATGGAGTAACCACTCTCCTGTTTGAAGGTTCGCCTGATTGGCCGACTCCAGATAGGTGGGCTCAAATTATTGAAAAACACAAAGTGACAATTTTTTATACTGCGCCGACAGCAATCAGGATGTTTGAAAAATATGGAGCCGAAATTCTTCAAAAATATAAATTTGAAACCTTAAAACTTTTAGGCTCGGTCGGAGAACCGATTGATGAATCGGCCTGGCTCTGGTACTTTAATGAGGTGGGAAAAGGAAAATGTCCAATTGTCGATACCTGGTGGCAGACGGAATCGGGAGGAATCTTAATAACTTCACTTCCGGGAATTGGTCCTTTTAAACCAGCTTTTGTAGGGTTGCCGTTTCCTGGAACAAAGTTTGAAATATTAGATGAGAAAGGAAAATCTTGTCTGTCTAATAAGGAAGGAAATTTGGTAATGCTTCCTCCTTTTGCTCCAGGATTATTAAGAGGAATTTATAAAGACCCAGAAAAATATTTAAAAACCTATTGGAGCCAATATGGTAATGAAATTTACTTCACTTCAGACGGGGCCTTAAAAGATAAAAATGGTCTAATTCGAATTGTGGGTAGAGTTGACGATGTAATAAAAGTTGCTGGTCATAGATTGGCCACTGGAGAATTAGAAAATGCCATTTCCAAGCACCCCGATATTACCGAATGCGCAGTAATTGGTATTCCAGATGAAATCAAAGGGGAAGTGCCGGCGGCTTTTGTGGTTTTAAAGGAAATAAAAAAATCAATTGAGCAAATAAGAAAAGAAATTATAGACCAAGTTAAAAAAGAAATAGGGCCAATTGCCTTACCAAAGGAAGTTTATTTAGTTGAAGATTTACCAAAGACAAGATCCGGAAAAATAATGAGACGAATTTTAAAAAGAGTATTCGCCAGAGAAGAATTAGGTGATTTATCCACCTTAGCTAATCCTGAAAGCATTGAAAAGATTAAAAAAATTTTAGGAAAATAGAATGCCAAAAAAAATTCTTATTGCCATTAGAGATAATTTTATCCGGAAAATGTATTCTAAAATTTTTGAGGAAGGAGGATTTGAAATTTTAGAAACAGATAATGGAAAAAAAGCCCTTGATTTAGCTAAAAAGGAAGTTCCTGATATAATTTTGGCTGACATTTTTTTGCCGGAAATAGGAGGTTTTGAATTGATAAAGTCACTTAAAGAAGAAACTGCTACCCAAAGAATTCCAGTAATGATTTTTACTCAGGTAGAAAGAGAGGAAGATAGATTGCAGGCAATGGAACTTGAAGCTAAAGATTTTATAGTGGGAGCCCTTACCCCTCCCCTAGAAATAATTTTAAGAGCGAAAATTCTTTTGGGAGAACAAAAAACTTATCGCTTAGCAGTCCTTAAAAATTTTAAAGATGCAAAGAATTTAGCTAAGGATTTGGGATTTAGTCCCACTTTAACCTGTTCCCACTGCGGCTCTTCTCTTTTATTATTTTTGATGATGGATTTAAGCAAAGGTAAAAATTATTTTAAAGTTTCTTTTATTTGTCCTCAATGTGGCTAAAATGAAAAAATTTAATTTTAAAGATTTTTTAAAAGAGGAAAGGAAATTAGACAAAGTAATTAGGTTTTCGGCTCAAATGAGAATAAAAGATGAATCAGTTTCCGAACATTCTTTTCACGTCGCACTTTACGCAATGATTTTAGCTGATTCGGAGGAAAAAATTTTCCAAAATAAAGTTGATAAAGAAAAATTATTAAAAACTGCCCTTCTGCATGACCTTGAGGAATGCCTTACCGGAGATATAATTTATGGCTTTAAACACACCGATAAAAATTTGACTCGGGAGATTAAAAGAATTAGTCAAAGATTCTTTGAAAATTTAATGAAAAATTTTCCAGAAAAAATTTCTAAAGAATATCTAAATCTTTGGGAAGGAGCAAAGAATAAAAATAAAATTGAAGGAAAAATTTTGGAAGCGGCAGATAAATTGGAAGGGTTAATTTATGCCTTAAATGAGTTTAAATTAGGGAATAAAGAATTTAAAGAGACAATAGAAATTTATCAAAAGCAATTAAGGGCGATAAAATTAAAATCAGTTAATCTCATTTTAAATCAAATTCTATGAAAAAAACTGAAAAATTAATTTTGTGGTTAAAAGAAATTTCAATAAAGGACGTTCCTTTGGTCGGAGGGAAAAATGCTTCTTTAGGAGAAATGTTTTCAAAATTGAGAAAATTGGGAATTGATATCCCCGATGGTTTTGTTTTGACTACTACTGCCTTTCGCTATTTTATAAAAGAAAACAAAATCGAGGAAAAATTAAAAGAAGTTTTCTCAAGATTTAATCCAAAAAGCATTAAAAGTTTACAGGAGACCGGCTGGGTCGCTAGAAATTTAATTTTAAAAGCAAAATTTCCTGAAAATTTAGAAAAAGAAATAATCAAAGCTTATCAAAGATTATCTCTAAAATATAAACAAGAAAATTCCGATGTAGCAGTAAGATCCTCGGGAGTAGCAGAAGATTTACCTGGAGCGAGTTTTGCTGGCCAATTTGAGACATTTTTAAATATTTCCGGGAAAGAGAATTTATTTAAAGCAATTAAAAAATGTTTTACCTCAACTTTTAACGATAGAGTTATTGCCTATCGCCAAGAAAAGGGATTTCCACAATTAAAATATGAATTGTCAGTTGGAATTCAAAAAATGGTGAGAAGCGATTTGGCTTCTTCAGGAGTGATTTTTACATTAGATACTGAGACCGGCTTTCCATACGTTGTTTTAATCAATTCAATTTTTGGAGTGGGAGAAATGATAGTCAAGGGGAAAATTACTCCTGATGAATTCTACATTTTTAAGCCAACTTTAAAAAAAGGTTTCAAATCAATAATTGTTAAGAATTTGGGTAGAAAAACGAAAAAATATATTTACCCTGTTAAATCCCCCGTAAGGGGAATTTCGCCGAAAGCGAAATTATTTAACAGGGTGAATACTAAAAGCCAAGGGATTATGGAAATGGCTGTGCCCAAAGGAGACCAACTGAAATTCTCATTAACAGATGAGGAAGTTTTGAAATTAGCAAAGTGGGCAATGATAATTGAAGAACATTACAAAATTCCTCAAGACATTGAGTGGGCGAAAGATGGAATAACGGGTCAATTATTTATTGTTCAATCACGGCCAGAAACAGTTTTCGCGCCTAAAAAAGTTCAATTTTATGAAGAATATCGAATAAAAACTAAAAAAAATCCAATTTTAACAGGAATTGCCATTGGCTCAAAAATTGGCCAAGGAAGAATGCGTATGATTGAAAATGTTTCAAAAATTTCTGAATTTGAAAAAGGAGAGATTCTGGTCACAAGAATGACAGACCCAGATTGGGTGCCAATCATGAGAATTGCCTCAGCTATTGTTACAGATGAAGGCGGAAAAACTTGCCATGCGGCAATTATTGGAAGGGAACTAGGGATTCCAGCGATTGTTGGAACAAAAATAGCAACCAAAGCTTTAAAAACTGGCCAGGAAATTACAGTTGATTGCACTTCGGGTTCTGAAGGAAGAATTTTTGAGGGCAAAATTCCATTTGAGATTAAAAGATATGATCTAAGAAAAATTCCAAAACTGAAAACAAAAATAATGATAAATATTGGAGCTCCAGATATTGCTTTTAAAACCTCATTTTTGCCAAATGATGGTGTGGGATTGGCAAGGATTGAATTCATTTTGGCTGAAAAAATCAGAATTCACCCCCTCGCCCTTTACCATTACGAAAAAATCAGAGATAAAAAATTAAAAGCTGAAATTGATAAATTGACCTTTGGTTACAAAGATAAAAAGCAATACTTCATTGATAAATTAACTGAAGGAATCTCTCAGATTGCTACTGCTTTTTGGCCAAAACCAGTGATTGTCAGACTCTCAGATTTTAAAACCAATGAATATGCAGCCTTGATTGGGGGTGAAATTTTTGAGCCTCAAGAATCAAATCCAATGATGGGTTGGCGAGGAGCCTCAAGATACTATGATCCAAAATTTCAGTCGGCTTTTGAAATGGAATGCCAGGCAATTAAAAAAGCCAGAGAAGTTTTCGGATTAAAAAATATCTGGGCAATGGTTCCTTTTTGTCGAACTCCTGAAGAGGGAAAAAAGGTTTTAGATTTAATGGGAAAGAATGGATTAAAAAAAGGAGAAAATGGATTAAAAATTATTGTTATGTGCGAAATTCCTTCAAATATCATTTTGGCAGAAGAATTTTTGGAGATTTTCGATGGATTTTCAATTGGCAGCAACGATCTCACTCAATTCCTTTTAGGATTAGACAGGGATTCAGCTATTGTGGCAAAAGTTGGAGATGAAAGAAATGAGGCAGTAAAAGAGATGGTAAGGAAAGTAATAAAACTTTGCCGAGAAAAGAAAAAATATTGCGGAATCTGCGGCCAGGCTCCGAGTGATTATGTAGAATTTGCCGAATTTATAATGAAAGAGGGAATTGAATCAATGTCTTTGAATCCAGATACAGTTATTAAAACAATTTTAAACTTAGCAAAAATCAAAAAGGTCGAAAAAATAAAAATTACGGAGAACAGTTCTCCGTAAATTAGAAATTTATGGAGGAAAAAGTTTCGCTTCCAATAAAAACAAAAATCGCGGCGTGGATGATAATATTAACTGGTATAATTGGAGGAGTATGGGTTGCATTATTTAATTATATACTCAGTTCCTGGAGTATTGGTGCTAGTCCGCTTTCGGAGATTGAAAAAATAATAGAGATGGTTAGAATATTTCTTCCTTACTTTATATTAATTTTTTTACCAGGTTTTTTTCTTCTTAAAACAAAAAAGTTGGCTTGGTGGTTCGCTGTATTTTCTTCTATATTTTCATCTATAGTAAATTATATTTCTTCCCCATTTTTAAAAGAGATTCTCTATCCTATTTTATATGGTTATCCTCAACTGCCTCTAGTTATCCCTCTTCTCATAATTTTCATCCTCCTTCTCCTCGATCGCAAAAATTTCTGGAAGGTCGCTACCTAAAATTTTTTCATTTGTTATAATTAAATAGAAAGGTCAATCAAAATTTAAAATTTTAAATTTATGGCTAAAATAACGATAAGTATAATTAAAGCTGATATTGGTTCAATTGGTGGGCATATAAAGCCAAGTCAAAGGCTTTTGGAAACGGTTGAAAATTATATTAAAGAAAAGGGTAGGGGATTAATAATTGATTATTATATTGGCCATACTGGCGATGATGTTGCCATTTTTACAACTCATAAAAGAAGGGTTTTGGATGAAAAAATTCACAAACTCTGTTGGGATGCCTTTTTAGCCGGAACAAAAGTTGCAAAAGCCCAGGGTCTTTATGGAGCAGGCCAGGATTTGTTGGTCACGGCTTTTTCTGGGAATGTCAAAGGAATGGGTCCCCAGGTTGCCGAAATGGAAATAGAAGAGAGGCCGGCTGAACCATTTTTAATGTTTATGGCTGATAAAACTGAACCCGGCGCTTTTAACCTTCCTCTCTATTTGTCTTTTGCTGACCCAATGCATTGCGCAGGTTTAATTTTGTCTCCAAAAATAAAACAGGGATTTAAATTTGTAATTATGGATGTGAATTATACAAAAGGAGATAAAATTATTGAATTAGTTACTCCAGAAGAATTATATGATATTGCTGCTTTATTAAGAGACACTGGCCGGTTCGTAGTGGAGAGTATTTGGTCTCGAGCTTCAGGAGAACAAGCGGTTGCTGCTTCAACTACCAGATTACACAATATCGCCGGAAAATATGTTGGCAAAGATGATCCAGTGATGTTAGTCAGAACTCAGTTTAATTTTCCAGCTACCGGTGAAGTTCTTTCTCCTTATACAATTGGACATTTCGTTGCCGGATTTATGAGAGGCTCTCACAATGGGCCCTTGCTTCCGGTCAAGAAAAACTCTTCAATTTCCTTTTTTGATGGGCCACCGGTTGTCTCTTGCCTTGCTTTTTCAATAAAAAATGGAAAATTAACTGAGCCAGCTGATGCCTTTGACCAATCTTATTGGGACTATGTCAGAATGAAAGTTAGCCAAAAAGCGGAAGAAATTAGAAAACAGGGATTTTCAGGACCTGCTATGTTGTCAATGTCTGAGTTAGAATATACCGGAGTGATGGAGACATTAAAGAAATTAGAAAAAAAATTTATTATTAGAAAATAAACCCTCCTAAATTTTACTTCGTAAAAATTGGGAGGGTAAATTTAATGGGAATTAAGAAATTTTTAATTATTTTTGTTGTTTTAATTCTGACTCTTTTTTTATTTATTGGCTGGCTTGGATGGAAGGGTTACCAATTGCAAAAAGGAGGCATTTCAATCGTTACTGATAAAACCGAATATGAAGCCGGTGGAAATCTAAAAGTTAAAATTAAAAATAATTTTGGAAAGCAAATTTGCTTTTCATCTTGTTATCCTTATTTGTTGGAAAGTAAAAATGAAAAATGGGAAAGCTACAAATATACTGAATGCCAAAAATTTAATGGCAATGGGCATTGTATCGAAACCAGAGGATTAAAGGCCTATGAATTGACCCTACCTCAAGTTCTAGCTGGTCTTCATAGATTAGTTATTCCTGTTTGCCTTGGTTGCAAAGATAACGACCTTTTCCGTGAAGACAAAAGATTTTATTCAAATGAATTTTTAATTAAAGAGAAAAAAGTTGAAGAAACCACCAATTGGAAAACCTATATGAATGAAGAGCAGGGGTTTGAGTTTAAATATCCGAAAGATTGGGGAGATATAACATTTAAATCTCAAGAAGATGAAGTTTATACTTTTGAATCGCAGAATGAAAAAATTGAGGTAATTTTATATCACAAATCATCGGGAATCATTGTTCTTGTGGAAAAAGGTGAAAAATATAAGTTGGCATATGGAGGAGAGGATTATCAGGATATATTGAAAGTTATCGATCAAAATAAAAAAATCAAAACCCTCTACACTGTTTCTCCTGAGGATGTAAAGTTTTATGGGAAAATTGGTAAAATTAACATTTCTCCAAATGGAAAATATATTTCTTTTATTTTTTCTGCTTATGAGTATTCTAAACCTCTAATGATTAACATTGAAATAGGCCAGAATATATTCGAAGGAGTGTCTATTTGGTTTGATAATCCTAAAGAGAGTATCTATTGGTCACTAAACAATGAAGTATTAGCGATCAAAAGCGAGATAAATGAGTTTTCGGGAGAAGGGATATGTGGAGTATTTGTGAGCGATTATGGAAATCCAGATAAATTAAATGAAGTTTTTTCTAATCCACAAGAGAAACATTTCCAGGGAATGCATGTAAGTAAAGTACAATTTATCGACAATGAAAATTTGTTTTTCGAGATTGGAAAAGAAATCGAAAAATATATTTATAATTCAAAAACAAAAGAGCTAAAAAAGACACAATAAATGACTTCTACTTTTAGGTTTTTGAGATAAAATTTGTGAAGTCGTAGAATAATTTAAAGGTCGAAAATACAATATAATAATAAAAATATCAAGGGCTGACCTTGATCTGTAATATGGAGATATGGCCAAAGGATCCATATTTGAGATTTTTTCGATGGGTTCAAATTCGATTTTTATTTAGTATAGTGATTATCATCGCATCTTTAACTATCGTTGAGTTTAAAAAGTTGTTTGAAGCTGCGGTTTTCTTCGCTGTTGTGATATTAGTTTTGATGTTGATCATGCGCTATAAAAGTAAACGATTTGGAATAGTAGCTTTTTGCGTATTAGAAATACTTAATTTAATTTCTGGACCAGGTGGATTTAACATTCCATTAACAATTGTTACAATATTTTTAGGTTATAAAGCATACAAGAGCTTAAAATAAATCGTTTCTCATATTCCCAACTTAAAGGTAAAAGGTGACAGGTAAAAGGTGACAGGTAAAAGGTGACTGTCACCATGAATAAAATTGTTCGTAAATTTTCAAAATTATGCCAAAAATAATTCACGAGAGGGAAAAGTGCATTGGCTGTGGTTCTTGTGCGGCGCTTTGCCCGAAATTTTTTGAAATGGCTGAAGACGGAAAATCCACACTTCTGGGTTCGAAAAAGAATGCCGAAGGAAATTATGAATTGCAGATAGAGGATATCGAATGTAACCAGGAAGCAGCCGATACTTGCCCGGTACAATGCATTAGCATTATAAAATAAAAAATAAAAACTAAAAATGCAAAACGACAATTAAAAATTTAAAAGTTTTTAGTTTTATGTCGTTTTTATTTTTGCTATTTTCGTTTTTCATTTAAGTATGCTGACTTTATCGACAAAAATTAGGAAAGATTTAGGTAAAAAAGTAAGATCGCTGCGAAAAAAGGGAATAATCCCTGGGATTTTGTATGGGCCGGGAATTAAAAATTTGCCTTTGGAAATTGATCTAAGAGAATTTGAGAAAGTGCTTAAAGAGGCCGGGGAAAGTTCATTAATTAAATTAGAAATTAAAGAGGAAAAATCTAAAAGGAAGGAATTTACAGTTTTGATTCACGAGATTGAAAGAGACCCTTTGACTTTAAAACCAATTCATATTGATTTTTATCAGCCAAAATTAAAAGAAGAGGTCGAGGCAATGGTTCCCTTAATTTTTGAAGGTGAGGCGAAAGCGGTCAAAGAATTGGGTGGAACCTTGGTGAAAAATATTTCTGAAGTTAAAGTCAAAGCCCTTCCCTTGAATTTACCGAAAGAAATTAAAGTTAATATCGAAAAATTAAAGACTTTTGAAGATGAGATTTTTGTTTCCGATTTAAAATTGTCAGAGGGAGTAAAAATTTTAAAAGAGCCCCAGGAAATTGTTGCTTCGGTTTCTCCACCAGAAAAGATTGAGGAGGAATTAGCAAAGCCAATTGAGGAAAAGGTCGAAGAAGTTGAGAAGGTTGAAAAAAAGAAAGAAGAGGAAGAGAGCTCAGAAAGCTAATTTTTGGTACACACTTCACTTGCTTACCGCATTTATTCTATGATGATTACCCGTTTTTTAAAACTTATTTTGGTATCTTTCTTAATTTTAGCTTTTATACTGTCAAATTTTAAAGTTTTTGCTGAAGAACCTTCTCAGGGCGTAGAAGAATGTGAAACCAGAGAAGAATGCGAAGCATTATTAAAAGAATATGAAGAACAGATTAGTCAGCTGGAAAAAGATATCACCAAAACTCAAAAAGAAAAAGACACCTTAGCGAATAAAATTGCAATTCTAAAAAATCAAATAAAAAAATTAGATCTCCAAATTTACCAGAGCGAAGTAATGGTTAAAGATTTAGGTCTTCAGATTGAAGACACTCAATCCTCCATTGAAAAAACCTCCTTAAAAATTGAAAATTCAAAAGAAAGACTGGCTAATATATTAAGAACTATCTATGAAGAAGATCAAAAAAGTTTTATTGAAATTTTGCTTTCGGTAGAAAAACTTTCCGATTTCTTTGAAAATTTAATGGCCCTAGAAACTCTCAGTTTAAAAAATCAACAACTCCTTGGAGAAATAAAAAATTTAAAATCTTCTTTAGAAAAACAGAAAGAGGCCCTAGATTTAGAAAAAGAAGACTTAGAGAAACTTTTAAAAATTCAACAACTCCAAAAACAGGAAAACGAATCAACAAAAAAACAGCAGGAAGTGCTTTTAGAGAAAACTAAGGGTAAGGAATCAGAATATCAAAAATTACTCAAGGAAACTCAAAAAAGAGCCCAGGAAATTCGAGCTAGAATCTTTGAGTTAATTGGTATTCCCGAAGCACCTACTTTTGGTGAGGCTTATGAATTAGCTAAATATGTAGAGGGAATTATTGGAATAAGACCCGCTCTTTTATTGGCCGTTTTGACCCAGGAATCAAATATAGGAAAAAATGTCGGGCAGTGTTACTTAGTAAATCTAACCACTGGAGAAGGCATTCGAATTCAAACCGGAAAAAAAGAACCTCGGACAATGAATCCAACAAGGGATTTACCCTATTTTTTACAAATTACTAAGGAATTAGGCCGAGATCCTTTTAATACTCCGGTTTCTTGTCCAATGAGCTATGGCTGGGGAGGGGCAATGGGGCCAGCCCAATTTATTCCCTCAACTTGGATGAGATACTGGGAGAGAATAAGGGCGATTACTGGTAGTGCTGACCCCTGGAATATCAAGGATTCCTTTGTTGCTGCCGCTCTTTATCTAGCAGATTATGGAGCGGCCTCTCAAAATCCGAATGACGAATGGAAAGCAGCAATGATTTATTTTTCTGGAACTACTAACACAAAATATCGATTTTATGGAGATTCAGTGACAAGAATCGCCAGCCAATATGAACAAGACATTAAAGAGATTGAAAGATTAGCTAGCCTTTTCTAAAGCCTCGATTATAAGGTCTAATTTTCCATCTAAAATTTCTTCCAGTCTTTTCCAACTCTTTTTGATTCGGTGATCGGTTACCCTGTCTTGTAAAAAATTATAAGTTCTAATTTTTTCTGCCCTTTTCGCCCAACCGATCTGCAAGCGTCTTTTTTTTGAAATTTTTTCTTCCTCTTCTCTCCTTTTTAATTCCAAGAGCTTCGCTTCTAAAATTGTCATGGCATTTTCCCTATTTTGTAACTGATTTCTTTCAGTCTGGGAAGTGACCATCGTTCCAGTTGGTAAATGGGTTATTCTAACAGCTGTTTCCCTTCGGTTAACATATTGACCACCAGGCCCAGAAGCTCGGTAAAAATCAATTTTTAAATCTTGAGGATTTATTTTGATTTCAGCCCTTTTTGGTTTAGGAAGGACTGCTACTGAAACTGTTGAGGTATGGATTCTACCCGATTTTTCAGTTATTGGTATTCGCTGGACTCGATGAACTCCAGCTTCATATTTCATTTTTGAAAAGCAATCTCCATTTTTTAATTGAAAAATAATTTCTTTAAGACCATCGAGTTCGCTTATTCTGGAATCCAAAATCTTCTGTTCCCAACCCTGAGAGGAGGCGTATTTTGCATACATTCTAAATAAATCCTTGGCAAATAAAGTTGCTTCTTCACCACCTGTTCCTGCCCTAATTTCGACAATTATTGATTGAGCTTCGGAAGCCTTCTCGCTTTTTAATAAGTTTTCTAACTCTTTTTCTAAAATTTTTTGTCTTTCTTCTAGTTGAATTATTTCAGTTTCGGCTAAGGAAACTAATTCTCGATCTTCTTTTGCTGCTAAAATTTCTTTGTTTTCTTCAATTTCGTTTTTAATTTCTTTTAATTCCTTTTCTTTAGCAATAATTTTTTCCAGAAAATTTTTTCTCTTTGAAAATTCCTCTAATTTTGACCAATCAGAAATTGACTCAGGGTCGCTGAGTTGCTGCAATATACTCTCATATTCTTTTTTAACAGTCTCAATATTAATCATAATCCAATATCAATTAGCTTTTCTTTTTAATTTCTCTTTTTTTTGCCAGTCTTTTTTTAAATTTCTCTACCTGTCCAGTTTTATCAATCATTTTTTCTTTACCACTATAAAAGGGATGGCATTTTGAACAAATCTCAATTTCCATAAATTCTTTAGTGGAGCCGACAGTAAAGGTATTACCACAGGCACATTTAACCTGAGCATTAGGATAATATTTTGGGTGGATGTTTTTTTTCATACCTCTATTTTACTCAAAATTTTTTAAAAAGCAATGACTTGATTTAGAATTAGAATGATGATACGATATAAAATATGCCTAAGAAAGAAAATGAATTCAAAATAGATCTTGAAGAAATGGCTAAAACCGGCATGCATTTTGGTCATCAAACTTTCAGATTACATCCCAAAATGACTCCATATCTTGCCGGGATAAGAAATGAGATCCATATTCTTGATCTTGAAAAAACAGCTGAAAAATTAAGAGAGGCCTTAAAATTTATCCAGGAAATTATTTCTCAAGGGAAAGTTTTATTAATAATTGGAACAAAAATTCAGGTCAGGGATTTGGTCAAAAATCTAGCCAAAGAATTGAATTTACCCTATATTTCCGAAAGATGGCTAGGAGGAACTTTCACCAATTTCGAAACTATTTTAAAAAGGTTAAAGGATTTTAAAGATTTGGAAAATAAAAAAGCTCAAGGGGAACTTGAAAAATATACAAAAAAAGAAAGATTAATTTTTGAGCAGAAACTTAGAGAATTAGAAATGAAATTTGGTGGAATCAAAAATTTAAATAAGCTTCCTGATACCATTTTTGTCTTAGACATGAAAAAAGATGAATTGGCAATTTCAGAGGCAAAAAAGAAAGGAATCAAAATAATTGGGATTTGTCATACTAATATCGATCCAAGCTTAGCCGATTATCCAATTCCGGCAAATGATGATTCCATTCCCTCAGTGAAATATATCTTGGAGAAAGTGAGAGAAGCGATAAAAAATGCAAAATTAAAAATGCAAAATGCAAAATTATGATATCTATCGATCGAATTAAGAAACTTCGGGAGGTTACTGGTCTTTCCTTAATTGAATGTAAAAAAGCTTTAGAGGAAGCCAAAGGCGATTTCGAATCGGCCAAAGAAATTTTAAGAAAATGGAGAAAGAAATTTTCAGAAAAAAAGCAAGAAGAAAAGGTCGAAGAGGGGATAATTTCGTCTTATTTGCATCCGAATAAAAAAATTGGTGTTTTGGTGGATTTACGTTGTCAATCGGATTTTGTTGCCAAATCAGAGGAGTTTCAAAAATTGGCCCACGAGTTGTGCTTACAAATTGCTGCCATGAACCCCCTTTTTTTAAAAAAAGAGGATATTCCTGAAGAATTTTTGGTGGAGGAAAGGAAAATTTATTTAGAGCAACTAAGAGATTCTGGCAAACCCAAAAAATTGATTGAAGAAATTATTAAGGGAAAAATTGAAAAATATAAGGAGGAAATTTCCCTAATGTCTCAACCTTGGATACGAAATGAATCAAAAAAAATAAGCGATTTAATTAATGAATACATTGCCAAATTTGGTGAAAATATTATTATAAAGAGATTTATCAGATTTAAAATTTAAAATGGTAAAATTAATAACTCAAATTGTTTTTGCTCTCAGTATATTAGGAATCGGAGTAATTACTTTTCGAAAGATTCCAATTTTAGCTCAATTGGAGATTACCGAGGAGAAAAAAATCAAAAAATGGAAAATTTTTTCTAAATTCAAAGAAAAAATAAAAACCATTCCCTTTGAGATTTTTTTACAAAAAATTTTATCAAAAATTAGGATTCTAACCCTGAAAGTAGAAAATAAAACTGCCAATTTACTTCAAAAATTGAGAGAAAAATCCCAGAAAAAGAAAATTAAAGAAGATGATAAATATTGGCAGGAGTTGAAAAAGGCAATTAAGAAATGAAGTGCTAGCCGCCTTAGCTTAGTGGTACCCCGCACCAGAGCAAACTCGGTACGGGGCAAGAAGCAGTGGTTTTGCGGAGCGAAGCGAAGCCCCATATAATTCGCCGGTATAGCTCAGAGGTTAGAGCACTTGTTTTGTAAACAAGGTGTCGGGGGTTCGAATCCCTCTACCGGCTTACGTATGCGGGTTCGATGGGGCCCATCGCAGATGGGAGGGTGGTGGGTGGGTCGGAGTCCTGCAGGCGGCTCCATGAATAAAGTAATTTGGGTTTTAGTAAATTGTAATAGTATTAAGGAAGCTAAACAAATTGGCAGAGAGATTCTAAAAAAGAGGTTTTCTTCTTGTTTCGATATTATTCCTCGACATCTCGCTTCTTATTACTGGCCATCGAAAAGTGGAAAAATCGAAACGACAAAGGGTGCGACCCTAGTTTTAGAAACATTTAAGCAAAAATATAATTTAATAAAAAAAGAAGTTAAAAAACTTCATAGCGATAAACTACCCTTTATTGGATTTGTAGAAATAAAAGGGATTGACAAAGAATACATCAATTGGATAAAGGGTGAACTTAAATAGGCCCCCCTTGACAAAGATTTTTGAAAGAGTAAAATGAAAATAGAAGAGACAAAAATATGGGAAAATCACCGAAAAAGAAGGCAAAAAAGAAAAAGTGCGAGTGTTAATTGTAGAGTTAGAGAGTGAAAATGAATGAAAATCAGGAGGTCTCTTCCTGATTTTTGGTTTTTTGAAAATTTAATAATTGGTTTTTTAGAGTTGCCCCGAATTAAATTATTTTTGAGGATTTGATCCTGGTCCAGGATGAACGCCGGCGGCGTGGATAAGGCATGCAAGTCGAACGAGTAAATTTTGTTATCGCGAAGCGTAAGCCGAACGGTAACGAGGTTTACTAGCGGCAGACGGGTTAGTAACACGTGGGTAACATACCGCCGAGACAGGAATAACCCAGAGAAATCTGGGCTAATACCTGATGGTCTGGTAGTTGAGTAATCAGCTACCAGTAAAGGTTTCGCAAGAAGCTACTTGGCGAATGGCCCGCGGCCTATCAGCTAGTTGGTAGGGTAATGGCCTACCAAGGCTATAACGGGTAGGGGAGATGAGAGTCTGTTCCCCAACACTAGCACTGCGACATGGGCTAGACTCCTACGGGAGGCAGCAGTCGAGAATATTGGACAATGGGGGAAACCCTGATCCAGCGACGCCGCGTGCTTGAAGAAACCCTTCGGGGTGTAAAGAGCTTTTGTGGGAGAAGAACCCTCACACCAATCTCGGCAATGATTTTCTTTTTACAGCGCTAATAAGGCGAAGCCGACATTCGTCTTTATGCTTTGCATAAAAATTAGTCATTGTGAAGATTGGTGTGGGGGTGACGGTATCCCACGAATAAGGGGGTCCTAATTCTGTGCCAGCAGGAGCGGTAAGACAGAACCCCCAAGCGTTATCCGGATTTATTGGGCGTAAAGAGTCCGTAGGCGCCCGGCTAAGTTTTCTGTTAAATCTCCTGGGCTTAACCTAGGAACTGCAGAAAAAACTGGTGGGGTTGAGGACGTTAGAGGCCAGTGGAACGCTCGGTGTAGGGGTGAAATCCGTTGATATCGAGCGGAACACCAAAAGCGAAGGCAGCTGGCTGGGGCGTTCCTGACGCTGAGGGACGAAAGCGTGGGCATAAAAAAGGATTAGATACCCTTGTATTCCACGCCCTAAACGATGGACACTGGCTGCTCTAAGTGTCGACCCTTAGAGTGGCGAAGCTAACGCGTTAAGTGTCCCGCCTGGGAAGTACAGCCGCAAGGCTAAAACTCAAAGGAATAGACGGGGACTCACACAAGCGGTGGACCATGTGGCTCAATTCGACAACAAGCGAGGAACCTTACCAGGGCTTGAAAGGCTAGTGAAAATCTTCCGAAAGGTGGATCTACCCACAAGGACACTAGCCCAGGTGCTGCATGGTTGTCGTCAGCAGGTGTCGTGAGACGCACTCTTCAATGAGGAAACCTGCGTAACCCTTACCCTGTGTTATCTGTGTCATAGGGAACTGCCCGCGATTAGTGGGAGGAAGGTGAGGATGACGCCAAATCAGCATGGCCCTTTGATACCCTGGGCTGCACACGTGGTACAATGGCCGCTACAATGGGTCGCTAAGCCGTAAGGCGGAGCTAATCCCATCAAAAGTGGTCTTAGTTCGGATTGAGGTCTGCAACCCGACCTCATGAAGCCGGAATCGCTAGTAATCGTGAATCAGCCACGTCACGATGAATACGTTCTTGAGTCCTGTACTCACCGCCCGTCATGCCAAGCGAGCTGGGAACAGCCGAAGTGGCCCGTAAGGGCAGCAAAGCTGGGCTCAGTGAGAGGGGCAAAGTCGTAACAAGGCAGGGGTAGGGGAACCTGCTCCTGGATTACTTTCTTTTTAAAGTGTCGATTATGGTTGAAGATTGGGAATTCCATTTTCAACTACAGAGTATTGATCGAACATTCCAAAGATCGATCTTCGGGGCAACTCTAAGAAACTGAAAAAAAGTAGCTATAACTGCTTTTTTTTGTTTTTTTTTGTTAAAATAAAAACGGAGAACAGTTCTCCGTTTTCTAAAATACGTCCGTTAAAAAAGCTTCCGGTGGACTGTTCTCCGATAAAAACTTCCAATAGGTTCAAATATTATTCAAGCCTCGCAGCCATATTATTATATGATAAAAAATATCAAACAAATCGAAGATTTTATAAAAAATAACCTCGATGAATTAACTTGGGTTCATACTCAAGCAATAAGGTCTATTGCTCAAAGATTAGTTAAATTAGAAAATGCTGATAAAGATATAGTTGAAATTGCTGTTTTATTTCACGATATTGCAAGAACAAAAGCTTCTCCCTTAGAACACGCAAGAGAGGGTGCAAAAATAACCAAAGAATTTTTAAAGAAATTGAATTTTGATGGAGAGTTCATTAAAAAAGTTGTTCATTGTATTGAAACTCATTCTTCACCCTGGGCAAAAAATGCACCAATGCCTTCTACCATTGAAGCAAAAATTGTTTTTGATGCCGATATGATTCAACAACTTGGAGCATTCGGAATTATAAAACATATCTTAAAATACAAAGATAAAAATTTCAGCGAATTAATTGAAGCTGCAGAAAAAGATTTAATTAATATTGCTTTTAAATTATTGATTACCAAAAGCGGAAAGAAATTAGGAAAAGAAAAAATAGATTATGTTAAAAAGTTTTTCGAGAGTGCTATTTTGAAACCAGAGATGATTTATCTGGAATGAGTCATTATGAACTGAAAATTAAAGAGGAAGTTTTCAAACTAAAAGTGGGAGAAACTTTGCCCTATCGCCTACCAAAATTAACACCGGGAACTTATCAGATCTCAGTAAAGGCCTTTGATAAAGCTGGAAATTTCACTGAAAGCCGAGTTGAAGTCAAAATCGAATCAATTCCAATTCCTCAAATTACCATTTGTCCAGAAATATTTAGGTCAGGAGAAGAATTATTCTATGCCGCTGGAACTTCTTTGCCAGAAAGTAAAGTTATTGTCTTTTTTGGAAAAAGGGAAGAATTAATCGAAAAATGAGAAGTAAATAGTGATAGAGAAGGAAATTGGTTTTTGGTCAAAGATATTTTAGTAAAATCTGGAATTTATAAAATTTCAGCTAAAACCGAGGATTCAAGAGGAGCAATCAGTGAGAGTTCTGAACCTTGTTTCATTAAAGTTTTACTTGGTGGAATCTCGATTGGACTCTGGATAATGAGTTATAGAACTCTCACCTTAATAACTATAATTCCCTTTATTTTGATTTTGGCTGGTCTTTTCTATCTTTTCTGGAAAATTCGAAAGACTCGAAAAATAATTAAAAAAGAAACCCTTGATTTAAAAAAGAAATTTTATAAGGAATATAATGAACTTCGGGAAGATATAAAAAGGCAACTCGAGATGTTTAAAAAAACTAAATTGAAAAGATCACTTACTAAAGAAGAAATTGAGCAGGAAGAGAGACTTTTAAAAAATTTGGCTGATGTTGAGGAAGTTATAAAAAAAGAGTTAAAAGATATTGAAGAGATAAAGTAAAAATGTCTTTGCTATTGCCAAAGTTTTTAATCTTTGCTAATATTATTTTATGCCAATTCCTAAAAAAATAATTAAATTTTTAGAAAAAGAAAAAATTAAATATCAGGGAATTGAGCATCGGACGGTTTTTACTGCCTTTGATAAGGCTCAGACTTTGAAGGTTCCAGAAAAAATGGTGGGGAAAACTTTGATTTTAAAATTAGATGGGAAATTGGCCATTGTCTTAATTGGGGCAAACAAAAATTTGGATCTTAACAAAATAAAAAAATTAGCTAAAGCAAAAAAAGTAGAGTTAGCCACGGAAAAATTAACAAAGAATAAATTAAAAGGAGTAAAAGTTGGAGCTATTCCTCCCTTCGGTAATATGTGGCAATTACCAACTTTTATTGATAGGTCTTTGTTTAAAAATACAAAAATTATTGTTAATGCCGGAGATTATAACTCCTCAATAAAAATTAGTTCTAACCTCTTTAAAAAATTAATACCTGATTTAATAATTGGAAATATTGGGAAAATTAAAAAATAATGGATTATTATAGGATTTTCTCTAAAATTTACGAAATGGGAGCAAGAGAAATGTGCAACGATTGTCAAGATTTTATTGAAGAGGGTTCCAGAATTCTTGATTTAGGGTGTGGGTCAGGAATAGCAGCTAAAAATTTTCAAGATTTTTTCAAAGCAAAAGTTATTGGAGTTGATGTCAAAGATAATAGATTAGTTCCCATTCCTTTTAAAATTGTCGATGGAAAAAATCTTCCTTTTGATGATAATTCTTTCGATGTAGTAATGATTAATTTCGTTTTACATCATTCTGAGCAACCCGAAAGTTTATTAAAAGAAGCGAAAAGGGTTTCAAAGAAAATCATAATCTTTGAAGATTTGCCAGAGGGAATTTTCTCAAAATTGAGATGCAAAATCCATGAAATTACTTTTTTTGGGGGCAAGAGAGAAAAATTTAATTTTAAAACAAGCAATGAATGGAAGAAAATATTTAAGAAACTCGGACTAAAAATTATTGCTCAAAAACCGGTTTTCTCGGACTTCAATTTAATCGATCCGGTAAAAAAAATCCTATTTGTTTTAGAAAAAATTTGATAAAAATTTCTGGGTGGCTAGTTCATCGGTAGAACGCTTCTCTGATAAAGAAGAGGTGGAAGGTTCGACTCCTTCGCCACCCAATGGGCCCGTAGCTCAATGGTTAGAGCGTCGCATTTGCAATGCGGAGGTTATGGGTTCGAGTCCCTTCGGGTCCAAAGTTTTCCACAAGACAAATTTTTTAGTTTTGTTAAAATAAAAAAATATTTCAAAGGTCGAAAATTTTAATAATAAAGTATATAAATTATGTTTATGAATTGGTATCAAATAACTATTGAAGCCTTCCAAAGACTTTGGTTGGGAATTTTAAATTTTATTCCCGGCCTGATTGCTGCTATAATTGTTTTTGTTATCGGTTGGTTAATTGCTTCAGCTATTGGAAAATTAATTTCGCAGGTTCTAATTCGCCTGAAATTTAATCGACTTTTTGAAAAGGCCGATTGGCGAGAGGCTTTGGAAAAAGCTGAAATCAAGGTAAATCCCTCAGAATTTATTGGGGGAATTTGCAAATGGATTTTGGTTATGGTTGTCTTACTGATTTCGGTTGAGATTTTAGGACTTACCCAGTTTGCTGTCTTACTAAATAAATTGATTGGCTGGCTTCCCAATTTGGTTGTTGCCATTGCTATTTTTGTGGTCGCCGTAATTGTGGCTGATATTTTAGATAAAGTTATTAGAGCAAGTGTAAAAAAGATTGGAATAAAATATGTTGGCATTTTAGGAACAATTGTCCGCTGGGCAATTTATATTTTTGCTAGTCTGGCGATTTTAGTCCAGTTAGGGGTGGCTCAAGCTTTAATTAATACTTTAATTGTTGCCTTCTTTGGAATGATTGCCTTAGCTTTGGGTCTGGCTTTTGGCCTGGGAGGAAAAGACACTGCTGCTAAATTGATTGAAGATTTAAGGGAGAAGATTTCTAAGGAATAACTAAGGGCTTGCCCCCACACCGTAACGAGCATTTCGCTTCGCAAAAATAAATAAAATTTATACTCGTTTGGTGTGGGGGCTTGACAAACTTTTTTGGTTTGTTAAACTTTAATTGATATGGAAAAGAATAGAAATATTTTAAATAGAAGCGGTTAATTTCTGGAAATCGGTTACCTGCTGCTTTAGCAGTAGGTGTACCAGAAACCGCTTCTTGAGAGCGGTTTTTTGATTAAAAAGAGAGAATTGGAAAGCACTTTGAAAATAAAATATTAATTTGTGGCTATCGATTGCTAGCTAAGGTTTTTTATGGGCAGATGGCGGATGCCTTGGGATATCGAGGCGATGAAGGACGTAGGGTGCTTGCGATAAGCCTCGGGGAGGTGGCTACCAACCTTTGATCCGGGGATCTCCGAATGGGGAAACCTAATTTCGTGATAAGCGAAATTAGTCCGGTCATCCGACCGGACAGCGAACCCGCTGAAGTGAAACATCTCAGTAAGCGGAGGAAAAGAAAAAAATTTTTATTCCCTTAGTAGTGGCGAGCGAAAAGGGAGAAGCCCAAATCGAATATTATATTCGAAGTTGCAAGAAAATATCGTCGGGGGCATTCCTGATCGATAGGAATGTTCTCGAAGGAGAACATTTAGGTAAAGGCTAGTTAGAGAAAATATCCTGGAAAGGAATACCAAAGAGGGTAATAGTCCCGTACTCAAAAACTACTTTACGCTCCTTGATATTTTCTTAAGTACCTCGGGAAAAGAACTTCCTGAGGGAAGCTGGTGGAACTATACCACCAAGGCTAAATACTCGATATCACCGATAGTGAACCAGTACCGTGAGGGAAAGGTGAAAAGTACCGGGGTGACCGGGGTGAAATAGAACCTGAAACCATCTGCTTACAAAGAGTTGAAGCGCTTTGCGCTTCAGCGTTCCTATTGGAGAATGAGCCAACGAGTTTACTTCTTCCGCAAGTCTAACCACGTCAAACGTGGGAAGGCAAAGTGAAAGCGAGGGTGAATAGCCCACCAGCGGAAGGAGTAAGACCCGAAGCCAGGGCGAGCTTGCCATGGCCAGGGTGAACTGGGAATAGTCTTCCCGGGGAGGCCCGAACCCATCCACGCAGCAAAATGGTGGGATGAGCTGTGGTAAGAAGTGAAAAGCTAATCGAGCCTGGTAATAGCTGGTTCTCCCCGAAATAGCTTTGGGGCTAGCGTTGGGGAAATGGGGATTGGCGGTAGAGCACTGGAAGGAAAATCTTGGAATTTTCCGGATTTTCCTACCAAACTCCGAATGCCAATTCACCTTACCTCAACAGTCAGACCTTGGGCGCTAAGGTCCGAGGTCAAAAGGGAAAGAGCCCAAGACCTTCATCTAAGGTCCCAAAATCTGAGCTAAGTGTTCAAAGGAAGTAGGATTCCAAAGATAATTAGGAGGTGAGCTTAGAGGCAGCTATCCTTTAAAAAGTGCGTAATAGCTTACTAACTGAGGAATCCTGCGCCAAAGATTTAGGGGGCTAAAGCTCGGTACCGAAGATAAGGCCCCCTCCTTTCGTTCGAAAGGAGGGGAGGTAGGGGAGCGTCCTCAGTGCAGTGAAGCCGAAGGGTGACCGACGGTGGAGCGCTGAGGAGTGAGAGTGTTGGCATGAGTAACCGCAATCCAGGTGAAATTCCTGGGAGACCGAAAGCCTAAGGTTTCCTTGGCAATGACAATCAGCCAAGGGTTAGGCGACTCTAAGACAAACCCGAAAGGGGTAGTCGATGGACAGCCGGTTAATATTCCGGCCCTTCCCCATCAATTTTTAAAAGTTGACGCAGTCAAAATTCCTGGGAGGATTATTGGATTTCTAGGTTGGATTTTCCGACCGTTCCAGGAATTAGACTGCCAAGAAAAGACTTTTAAAAGTTAAATTGGTGGGGGATTCGTACCGCAAACCGCCACAGGTAGGCTGGTGTAAGAGTACCAAGGTTAATGGGTGAAAGCTCGCTAAGGAACTCGGCAAAAAAGCGTCCGTAAGTTCGCAATATGGACTCCCCCCACACCAATCTTTACAATGATTAATTTTTATACAAAGCACTAAGACGAAAGTCGGCTTCGCCTTAGAAACTTTGATTAAAGTATGTCATTGCCGAGATTGGTGTGGGGGGCGCAGCGAAAGTTCCCCTAGCGACTGTTTAACAAAAACACAGGTCCCTGCTTAACTTAAAAGAGGATGTATAGGGGCTGAAGCCTGACCAGTGCTGGAACGTTAATAATGCCGGTCTGAGCACATAAATTATGTGCTTAGGCTGAGTATTTGAAGCGCCAGTGAACGTCCGCGGTAACTATAACCGTGTTAAAGTAGCGTAATCCCTTGTCGTGTAAGTTACGACCCGCATGAAAGGCTTAACGACTAGGGGACTGTCTCAGCGAGCTGCCCGGTGAAAATGCAAAAGGGGGTGAAGATGCCCTCTTCCTGCGGCTAGACGGAAAGACCCTAGGAGCTTTACTGTAGCTAGATATTGAACTTTGGTTTTAGATGCGTAGCGTAGGTGGGAGACTTTGAAGTCTTGATTTCGGTCAGGACTGAGTCGCCAATGAAACACCACTCTTTTAAAACCTTGGTTCTAACCCCCCACACCAATCTTTACAATGATTAATTTTTATACAAAGCACTAAGACGAAAGTCGGCTTCGCCTTAGAGACTTTGATTAAAGTATGTCATTGCCGGGATTGGTGTGGGGGAGACAGTTTCTGGTGGGCAGTTTAAGTGGGGCACTTGCCTCCTAAAAAGTAATGGAGGCGTTCAAAGGTCGGCTACTTCCGGATGGAAATCGGAAGGGTCCTGCAAAGGGAAAAGCCGGCTTAACTGCAAGGAGGATATTCCGCGCAGTTGGGAAACCAGGACTTAGTGAACCGATGCTTTTTAGTAGAAAAGGCAAAGATCATCAGCCAAAAGCTACCCTAGGGATAACAGGCTAGTAGGGCCCGCGAGTCCACATCAACGGCCCTGTTCGGCACCTTAAATTAAATAGCCGACAGCCCCGTAAAAACGGGGTAAAATCGGGGTGCTATGATAGTAATGTCATACAAAAAACTTGGCTTATAACGGTGAAACTCTAATTCTTCTGTGATAAAATAGAAGAATGGGCAACACCGTGGGAAGTCTTACTCAAGAACAAAAATCAATTATTATTGGATCGCTATTGGGTGATGGATATTTGAGAATCGTTCCCGGAAGAAAAAATGCCTTTCTTGAAATCAATCACAGTATATCCGAAAAGGATTATGTTGATTGGAAATATCGGAAATTGAGAGATTTAGTGAAGAGTCCTCCAAAACAAAGAAAAGGGAAAGGACGAAGGATTGCTTACAGATTCTTCACTCGACAACATCCAGAATTGACGAAACTTTACCAGAAATTTTATCAAGGTAAGAAGAAAATTGTTCCTAATCTGAAACTAGATCCATTAATGATAGCAGTCTGGTTTATGGACGATGGAAGTAAAAGTTACAAAACTTATTACTTGAATACTCAACGTTTCGACTATCTATCGCAGAAAAGATTAATCGAGGTGTTAAAAAATCAGTGGAATATTGATAGCTCTTTGAACCGAGACAAGAAATATTATCGCATAAGGATAAAGCAAAGTAGTGCGGCAAGATTTCGAGAAATAATCTCGAGTTATATAATACCTGAAAGAAAATATAAACTTGGGTAATGACCCCGTAGAGACTTAGTTGTAAACACAACTGGATGGTGGTAATTTTAACCCATCATAATACGCCAACTCCCCTCTTTTTTGTGCAAGTGCGAAAAGAAGGGGATGAAGATATAGTCCAACCTATTAGAAATAATAGAAGAATGCGATGTCGGCTCATCACATCCTGGGGGTGAAGTCGCTCCCAAGGGTTTGGCTGTTCGCCAATTAAAGTGGTACGTGAGCTGGGTTCAGAACGTCGTAAGACAGTTCGGTCCTTATCTACCGCAGGCGCTTGAGTCTTGAGGGGAGTCGCTCCTTGTACGAGAGGACCGGAGTGAACCAACCTCTGGTCTACCAGCTGTTCCGCCAGGAGCATCGCTGGGTAGCTATGTTGGGAAGAGATAAGAGCTGAAAGCATCTAAGCTCGAAGCTCACCCCAAGATTAGGACTCAATAGGCCGGTCAAAGATTATGACCTTGATAGGGCACAGGTGTAAACACCGTAAGGTGTGAGCCGAGTGCTACTAATGGCCAAAATTTTACCTTGGCTAGCAATTGATGGCCATCAAAAGGGCGTTCCGGTGGCGGCTATACTGGGTTTGTCCCACCTTTTCCCATTCCGAACAGAGAAGTGAAATAACCCAAGGCCAATGATAGTACTCCCTTGTGGAGTGCGAAAGTAGGTAGTCGCCACCCGAGCGCCTTTTTTATTCTTTAACTTTCGCCAAGATTTTTATTTTCCAGCGATTTTGTTTATAATAAAATAATCGTTATGAAATTTTCTTACCGGAGAGGCGTAATTTTAATTGGAATTATTGGAATTTTACTTATCTTACTTTTAAATTTTTATCAAAAGGAAGTTAAAAATTTTTTCTATTTGATATCTACTCCCTTTCAAAAATTTCTCTGGAAAACCGGTGATCAAATCTCAGATTTCTTTGAAGCATTTTCTGAAATTAAAAATTTAAAAAGGGAAAATGAGGAATTAAAAATTAAAATCAATGAGTCGTTGGCTGAAATTTCTTCTTTAAAAGAATTAAAAAAAGAAAACGAAATTTTGAGGGGGGCCCTAAAAATTGGTTTAGAAAAAGAATTCAAATTGGCTTTTACTCAAATAATTGGAAAGGAAATAGGAAAAGATATAATTTCGGTTGATAAAGGTTTAAAAGATGGCATTTTAGAAGGGCAACCAGTAATCACTGAGCAAAAAGTTTTGGTTGGCAAAGTCAGTGAGGTTTATAAAAATTTTTCAAGAGTAAAATTAATAACTGATAAAGAAATTTCTTTTGATGGGGAAATTGAAGAAAAAGAGGTAATTGGCCTAGTTAAGGGTAAGGGGAATTTCAATCTCTATTTAGATTTAGTTCCTAGGGAAAAGGAAATTGAAGAAGGAGATTTAATAATTACCTCAGCCCTGGGAGGAATTTTCCCAAAGGATTTATTAGTAGGTAAAGTTAAAAAAATAAAAAAATCTGATATTGAGCCAATCCAACAGGCTGAAATTTCTCCTTTATTTTCAATTGAGGAACTTGAAAAAGTTTTTGTAATTTTAGAATGGTAAAGTCGCGGCACGCGACGATTGCCAAAAGCAATCGCGCTAACACCGCTCCTTAGAAACCCACGGTTTCTAACGGTCGGCCTTCGGCCTCCCTGTTTTCCTACGCGGGGAAACCGAGGGGTTTCCCCCGACCCCTTTCCTAATTTTTCTATATGATAAGAAAGATTTTAATTTATTTTTTTATTTTTTATTTTTTGACTCTCCTTCAGACAAGTTTTTTAGTTCATTTCAGGTCTTTCAATTTAGTTTTAATTTTGGTAATATTTTTAAGTCTCCTCGAAGAACCTGAATTGAAAGATGGCATTTTAGCAGCAATTTTTGGTGGATTTTTTCTAGATATTTTCTCTGAAAAATTTATTGGTTTTCATATTTTAGTTTTATTTTGTCTAGCCCTATTCCTTAAGTTTGTTTTTAAAAAATATGTTCGAATTCCGACTCTCAAGAGAATTTCGAAATAAAAAAATAAAAAATTTTTTCAAGGAGGAAATCGAACCCCACGAAACTCTTTTGGATAGTTTGGCTCAAAAAAAAGAGGAAGAATTAGGTGTCTCTGAAAAAAAATTTGAGGTTCCTCTTTCTCAAACTACTCTTTTTAGCTTTTTATTATTTTCAATAGTCTTAATTTTATTTTTATTCTCAAGGATTTTCCAACTTCAGATAATTGAGGGTAAAAAATTTACTGAACTGGCAAATGAAAATAAATTTATTTTTTATTCAATTGAGGCGGAAAGGGGGGTGGTTTACGATCGAAATTTCAATCAATTAATTTTTAACAAACCCAGTTTTGACCTAATTTTAGATACTCGAGAATTGCCAAAAGAAGAAAATCAAAGAAATAAAATTTTAGAGGAAGTTTCAGAGATAATTAAAGACTACAACCCACCCACCACCCTCCCGCAAGAGCGGGCCCCAGATTTTAATAATTTAGAAAAGAAAATAAAAGAGAGTGAATCTCCAGAAATTTTAATTTCTGAAAATTTAGATTATCAAACTTTAATTATACTGGAAACTAAAATCAAAGAATTCCCTGGCTTCAGGATCGAACAAAATTCAATTAGAGATTATAAAGATGGCAAATATTTTTCTCACCTGGTTGGCTATACCGGAAAAATTAGTGCCGAAGAACAAAAAATTCTGCCCGAAATTTATTCAATTTTTGATTATGTGGGTAAAGATGGATTAGAAAAATTATATGAAGAAATATTGAGGAAGAATCCAGGGAAGTTAAAAGTAGAAAAAGATGCTAAAGGAAAAATAATTTCAAAAGAAATTTCTGAGTATCCTCAATCTGGAAAAAGTATAGTTTTGTGGTTAGATTCGGAATTTCAAAAAAAAGTTTATGAAGAGTTAGAAAAAGGATTAAGAAACATTGGTTCAAAAAAAGGAGCAGCTATTGCTTTGGATCCAAAGACTGGTGGAATTCTGGCGCTTGTTTCTTATCCCCCTTTTGATAATAATATTTTTTCAAAAGAAATTTCTCAAAAAGAATGGCTCGAATTAGAAGAAGATCCTTTAAAGCCATTTTTAAATCGAGCAATCTCCGGAGAATACCCTGTCGGTTCAACAATAAAACCTCTTTTGGCTTCAGCTGCTTTAGAAGAAAAAATAATTACTTCAGAAAAGCAAATTAATTGCCAAGGATTAATTCAAGTTCCACATAAATACCTTCCTGAAATTATATATGAATACAGGGATTGGAAAGCTCATGGCTGGACAAACATTAAAAAAGCAATTGCCGAATCTTGTAATGTTTATTTTTATCACATCGGAGGCGGATACGGAGAGCAAGAGGGATTAGGCCCCACAAGAATTAAAAAATATTTAGAGCTTTTTGGCTGGGGAAATCTTACTCAAATTGATCTGCCAGGAGAAAAAAAGGGTTTAATTCCTGATCCTAGCTGGAAAAAATCTTATTTTGAAAAACCAGAAGATCAGATTTGGAGAGATGGCGATAGTTACAATCTTTCAATTGGCCAAGGTTATATCAAAACTACCCCTCTTCAGGTAGCAACCGCTTTTTCAGCTCTTATTAATAACGGAAAATTATTGAAGCCTCAGGTTGTCCAAAAGATTGTTGATAGCCAGAAAAACACAATTGAAGAAATTGAACCGAAAGTTTTAAAAGAAATTAATATCGATCAGAAAAATCTTCAAATTGTCAGGGAAGGAATGAGAGAAGCGGTAATTTATGGTTCGGCTGTTTCATTAAGCGATCTTCCGGTAAAGGCAGCGGCTAAAACTGGAACGGCCGAATTTTGGAAAAAAGGAGAAAAATTATATGATACTTGGATAACTGTTTTCGCTCCCTATGAAGATCCCCAAATTGTTTTAACTTTAATGATGGAAGATGTTAAAGATTTAAGTACCCTAACTGTTTTACCAGTGGCAAAAGAAGTTTTAAATTGGTATTTTAGTAAATAATTATAAATTTTTAAATAATACTAAATTCCTAAAGTTTAAAACTTCTAGGTTTTGTTTTGAAATTATGATTTATTTTAAAATTAAAAATTAGAAATTATGTCGGAATATTTAACAAAAGAGGGTTTAGAAAAATTGAAAAAGGAATTGCAATATCTTAAAGAAGTTAAAAGAAGAGAAATTGCAAAAAGATTAAAGGAAGCCGCTTCTCAGGGAGATTTGTCGGAAAATTTTGGCTATCAACAAGCTAAGGAAGACCAGGCCTTTTTGGAAGGCAAAATTTTAGAATTGGAAAATTTAATAAAAAGTGCGATAGTGATTAAAAAAAATGAGAAGACTGGTTGGGTACAGGTTGGTTCGACAGTCATTTTGAGCCCGGCCGAAAAAAAATTTCTTTTTGGCAAAAAAGAAAAATTCCAAATTGTTGGAGCAGCTGAAGCTAATCCTTTAGAAGGAAAAATTTCTGCCGAATCGCCTTTAGGTAAAGCATTATTAAATAAACCAGAAGGGGCGATTGTTACTGTAGAGGCCCCAAATGGAAAAGTTAAATATAAAATCGTTAAAATCGAGTAAGATAGTTGGAGCTTGACCCCGTAGCAGAATTTTGACAAAGTTTTTCCTTCGGAAAAACCTAAAATCGCAAAGCGAGTCAAAATTTCACTACGGGGCCGTTTTCTAACCAAGAGCTTGGACACATTTGAGTGGAGTTTTTAATTGAAGACTAAGATGTAACCTTTCATGATTGTAGTAGTGTAGATACGCCGGAATAGCTCTCCGATAGGCTCGGAAGGTCTGAGGAATACTGTTTAGACATTCTTCTTGTAAGGTTCTAATAAATCTCTCTACATGGCCATTATCACTAGGTTTTCTGACTCTACTGTGACGATGAGCCAGCCCTAATACTCCTACTTGTTCTGTAAACCAGGAAGAGAACTCAGAACCATGATCTGACTGTAACATCTGAAAAGGGAAGGGAGAATCACCAACAGCTTCTTTTACAAACCAGAGACTCTTTAAAGTATTGATTCTCAGAGAAACTTTAGCATGTGCCCATCTAGAAAAGACATCAACTAAAGCATAGACATAGAGTCTAGCAAGGTTAGTTGGTCCTAGATGAATAGTATCAATTTGAATTAAATCTCCCGGTTTTACTATCTCAGGACGAGGTAAAGTCCAGTGCCATCTCTTCCAAGGACTACGTTTTCTAATTAAACCATGTCTTTCGAGAGTTCTTTTGACAGAACTTAAACTAACTAATATTCCTTGATTTAAAGGTTCTTGATGAATCACTTCTGCACATCTGTTTCTTTTCTTCCTTTGCAAAATAATAGCCTCTACAATTCTTTCAGGAAGAGCTTGAGGAAAGTGGTTAGGACGAGAAGAGAGAGTAGGAATAGGTATTCTACCATAACAATAATCTTTCTTTAACCATTTTGAGACTGTAGTAGGTTCTACTCCAATATATCTACCAACTTTTCTAACGCTCCAACCCTGATAGACCAGATTCACTGCTTGCTGTCTGACTTTAGGAAGATTGGGATTAGTTGAGTATGCCATATACATACATTTTAGCGCAAGTGTGTCCAAGGTCCTGAACCATTACATGGGGCTTGACAAAATTTATAGAGGTGCTATAATTAAGGTGTGAAATAAGAATAGTTCTTTGAGAAAAATATAAGGGGGAAGGAGAAAGTAATCTTGTTTGCCTCGGAGTGTCTGTTAGATTCTAATAGACAATTCGAGGAGAACAAGTATGAAATCTCCAATTATGAACCAAATCGGAAAGTTGGCGAAAGAGCACCAAAGCGAAAAACAACGTTCGCTGAAGCGGGTAGACGAAGCACGTAAAGTATATAAACGTCTATGTGATGAACGTGAGGCGAAGATAGAAGAAGATTTCAATACTAGAGGCGAAAAACTTGAAGAGGAAATCAGGGAAATAGCAAAGAAAAATGGCTTGCTTTGTTTCATAGGATGCACCAATACCTCGCAAGAATACTATAGGCTTTTTTGGAAGCCATTGAAAAGCATGGGTGGTCTCGAGTTGCCTCGACCGAGTGGCAAGCCTGGCCTGATAGCCATATTGCCCGCAGGGTCGCAAGAGAAAGCTATTCCAGAGCTTTGTAGTAAAGGAACGTGGCTTATTGGTCCAAAAGGTGAAACACTTTTACACAAAAGCGAATTAGGTCTACCTGAATAATCGCCACTCCCCCTTTTTCTTTTTCGAGCCCATAAGAAATTGTGAGTTGGAAAAAGCCCCCCCCACCAAAAAATTGGTGAGGGGTAAAGAGTAGTTCTTTAAAAAAAATAAAAGGGGAAGGAAGAATTTTGCCTCCGTGGAGAGGAAATCAATGGTTCGATAAGGCTCACCACAAGTATTGGTTTCTTGCCCACGGAGGCAAAATACTTTGGAAGAAAAAACAATTGTTTTAGACCAGATTAATTACCAGAAAGAAAATCCATCCGAAGCTATTGGCGTATCTGAAGAAGAAATTGAAAAGTGCAAGAGAAAGCTACTTACTAACCATAAAGGACCTAGAGATTTGCTTGAAAAATTAGGACTAAGTGAAGATGAATTATGCCAGGCAATTAATGAACTACTGGCTACCGATCGGGTTGTAATAACAAAATCACCAACTAAGGTCATAGCCAATCTTTGGAAGAAGCGTAGTCGAAAAGAGATTACTCTCGTTGAATATGTCGGCACATCAATTTTGATAGCAGAAGCTCTTATCGAACTTCAAAAAAAAGGCGAGATTGAGATGAAAATAGTAGTAGGATCCGGAGGAAGAAACAAAACAATCTATGTCTAACGAAAATTTCCTACCCCTTTCTTTTTTCGAGCCCGCAAGGAATTGTTAGCTAGAAAAAAGTCAAAAAGCCCAATTTTGGGCTTTTTGACTTTAAATTAAAGAAAATTTAAATCTATCGAGATAACTTCCCGATAATTTTTATTTAGACTTTCCTTTTCTTAAAAAATGGGTAAAATAAAAGAATATGGCTCAAAGTGAAAGATTAAGAAAAATCAGATTAAAAAAGTTTGAGGAAATCAAAAAAGCAGGTTTTTCTCCCTATCCCGCTAGAACAAATAGAACTCATAAAATAGCTGAGGCAATCGAAAATTTTGAAGAAATTCCAAAATTAAAAAAGGAAATTGTTTTGACAGGAAGGATTAGATCTTTAAGGGTTCATGGAGGCTCGACTTTTTCACATTTGGAGGATGGGACAGGTAAAATTCAAGCTTATTTTAAAAAAGATTTATTGGGAGAAAAAAATTATTCTTTTTTCTTAGAAAATTTTGATATTGGTGATTTTATTGAAGTTTCGGGACCGCTTTTCAAAACAAAAACAGGTGAAAAGACAATCGAAGTAAGAGATTTTAAAATTTTGGCAAAATCTCTTTTACCTCTGCCTGAGAAATGGCACGGATTAAAAGATGTTGAAGAAAGATTCAGAAAAAGATATTTAGATTTGATTATGAATCCAGAAATTAAGAAGCGTTTTGAGAAAATCTCTCAGATTATTTCTGCGATGCGAGAGTATTTGATTAATGATGGTTACCTTGAGGTTTTGACTCCTTCCCTGCAACCTCTTTATGGTGGAACCTTAGCTAGACCCTTTGAAACTTTTTTCCACGCCCTTAATACTAAAATGTACCTTCGAATTTCCAATGAAATGTATCTGAAGCGCTTGATCGTTGGAGGATTTGAAAAAGTTTTTGAGTTTTCAGTTGATTTTCGTAACGAAGGTTTAGATCGTTTTCATAATCCAGAGTTTTTACAGATGGAAACAATGTGGGCCTATGCTAATTATAAAGATAATATGGAATTAGTTGAAAAAATGTTTGCTTATATTACTAAAAAAGTCTTAGGTACAACCAAACTAGTTTATCAAGGCCAAAAGGTCGATTTATCTCCTCCTTGGTTACGTTTAACAATTGTTGAGGCAGTAAAAAAATATGGTGGAATTGATATTTCAAAAATCAAATCACGAAACGAGGCGGTTAAAATTGCTCGAAAATTGAAAATTAAAGTCAGCGAAGATATGGGTGTGGGGAAAATCTTAGAAGAGGTTTTTGATCTTATTGTCAAAAAAAACTTAGTCCAACCAACCATTATTTACGATTATCCAACTGAGACTTCTCCCTTGGCTAAACCCTTACCAGATAACCCTGATTTTACTGAGCGTTTCGAAGTTTTCATTACTGGACACGAATTTGCAAATAGTTATTCAGAAAGCAATGACCCCTT
>Ga0315312_1000570_pt1 | contig 40411 bp, 41 predicted proteins | sample TDP7_MG_FD_203629 | JGI IMG/M metagenome (GOLD analysis project Ga0315312, IMG submission 203629) | Freshwater sediment microbial communities from Lake Towuti, South Sulawesi, Indonesia - TDP7 | ecosystem: Environmental > Aquatic > Freshwater > Lake > Sediment | place: Indonesia: South Sulawesi... | reverse complement strand
CGTCCGACCTGGTGGGAGGTGAATACGGCTACAGGTTTAGGAAAGTTGTAGACCGCTTTATTTCAAGGGTTCTAAAGACAGAAGAGGATATGGTCAAGCGTTGGGTGGATAACCGCCTGACGGTTGCATGCAAATATGGGTTTACGCTTGTTTACGATGAGTTCACGCGTTCTCGGCCAGAGGCCAACAACATTCTTCTATCCATCCTTCAGGAGAAGATGATGGACTTGCCGGCTGGACGGTGTGGTGAGGAGCCATATTTAAAGGTTGATCCTGAATTTACCGCCATCTTTACCTCTAACCCTGAAGAATACGCAGGTGTGCACAGAAGCCAGGATGCTTTAAGGGACAGGATGATAACGATGGACTTGGACCACTTTGACTATGATACTGAAGTGGCCGTCACGCAGGCAAAATCAAAACTTTCAAAGCCGGATGTCCAGACGATAGTAAATATTGTTAGAGGCCTGAGAGAATCCGGTAAGTGCGAGTTTGCACCGACTATACGGGGCTGCATTATGATCGCAAAGACACTTAAGGTTCAAGGCATTACTGCTGCAAGTAAGTCGGGTGCGTTTATGCAGATGTGTCAGGATATATTGGCATCGGAGACAAGCCGGGTCGGCTCAAAGACAAATCAGGATAGGGTTAAAGAAATAGTCAGAGAGCTTGTCACAAAAGAACTCGGCATGCAAAAAACCACTGATGTTCCAGAGGATACCGCCCAAAATACCCTCGGTATTAGTGCGCATGATAGTGAGAAAGAAGATAAATGTCAGGAAAGTTTAGCTGGGGTACCAGCCTAACATAATATGAAAGGATAATCAGATGACCCTTATGCGAGCATTCTCAAAGGTAGATAAAGATGGGAGGATTAAGCTTCCCGGCAATATCCAGCGAGCGGCAGAGCTTAAGGAAGGCCAACTGGTCGAATTAAAGATTGCAGGAGCAAGCAGAAAAAAGAGCGTTCTTGTTACATCAAGAAAAAATGCCAGGTGAGGTTTTGAGGATTTTAATCAAGGAGTGAAAAATGGTCAGAGGTGCCACAGAGCTAAGCGGATTAAGAGAGATAAAAACTATGCACAGCTCTAAAAAGAGATCTATCCCCAGAGTGCAAAGTTCAGCGTATCTTGATTTGTACATGTTACGTAAAGAAAAAGATAGGCTGGAAAAAGAAGTTTGTATCCTGGATAAGAGAAGAAAAAGTATTCAAAAAAGACTCGATGAGATTAACACAGAAATGGAGAAGCTGGAAAAAATAGAAGCCAGAAAAGTGGAAGCAAATCTCGAGACCTCTACGAAACCTTCAGGAAAAGATTGGAAAACTATGGCGCTAAAATATTGAGTGTAGTTACAAGATAAATCTTCAGGAGCAGTATTATGAGAATAGAAGAAGTACGTGAAGCAATCAGAGACTTTTTTGAAAAGACTTTTGGTAGAGACGCAAAAGTAATAAAAATAACGAAATCCCAGGATGGTTGGGTAGGCGAAGCAGAGATTTACGAAGAAAGTGCATTCATTAAATCTTTAGGCCTTCCGACCAGAGTGCAGGACAGAAATATTTATGAGATTAAATTGACCGATACCCTGGAAGTGACTTCCTATGCGCCAAAAGAAGAATTTGTAAAAACAGAATAATAATGGGAAGCATTAAAAATGGCTAATCAGATAGCACATGCAGTTCAAGCAACAAACCTTGCGGATATCTTAGAGAGAGTCTTGGACAAGGGTATTGTTATTGCCGGTGACATTAAGATTCAAATTGCCGACATTGACCTGCTCACTATTAAAATAAGGCTTTTGGTTGCCTCCGTTGATAAAGCTATGGAGATGGGAATAAATTGGTGGCAGCAAGATTCTTACTTGTCCTTGAAGGCAGAAAAAAGCGTGGCTGGAAAACGAAGAAGCTTGGCAAGCTAAGAAAAGGAGATTCGTCAATGGTTAAAGATAAAAAGAAAAAAGATGAGGAAAACAAAGGGCTGAATATCGATTTTGGCATAGGGAAATTGAGCCTGGGTCTGTCAGGTCTATTAGATGGTATTGGAAACCTGATCGATATGGCTGCTAAATTGAAAGAGGCCGGCGGCGAAGTCAGCAAGGAAGGCGAGATAGACCTCGGCCATCTTAAAAAAGGTATGAAAGGCGTATTTGGCTTCTCTGTAAAAACCGCGGTGGGTGGCAAGCCTATAGTTGAGTCGTTTGGAAATGTCAAGAAAACTCCCCAAGGGCCTACGGTCGAAGAGGAAAGAGAGCCTATCACAGATGTCTTTGACGAAAAACAGGAAATTCGGATCTACGCAGAAATGCCGGGGGTCAACAAGGAAGATATAAAGCTGGATCTGAAAGAAGATATTCTGGATATTTCAGCACAAACCGGGGATAGGATTTATCATAAGGAAATCCTGCTTCCGGCAAAGGTAAAAACGCAAACTTTGAGCTATGCTTATAACAATGGCATCTTAGAGATTAAGATCAAAAAGTAAATGGCCTTGACAGGGTTGAAAGATCCTTCATTGAAGTTGATTCTGTTTGGGGGTAAAGGCGGCGTAGGAAAAACAACTTGTGCTTGCAGCACTGCCTTGTACTTAGCTGGTGACTCTAAAACCTTGCTTTTTTCAGTGGACCCGGCCCATTCGCTCAGTGACAGTCTGGGGCTGAGAATCAGCGACCAGATAAAAGAAGTCCAGACCATAAAGAACTTGAGTGCTCTTGAAATAAATGCAGAAAAGGCCTTATTCAAATTTAAGGCCGAACACGATGAACAAATCAAGAAGATTTTAAATACCAGCACTAACCTGGACGCTGAGGACATCGAAGCTGTCCTTGGCTTACCTATTCCAGGTATGGATGAAATAATGGGCTTTAAGACAATAGTAGACCTGATAAACGAAACGAAGTTTGACAAGTATGTTGCGGATATGGCCCCTACAGGCCACGCTTTGAGACTTTTAACTTCACCCAAACTACTGGATAGTTGGATAAAAGTGCTGGCAAAGATGAGATGGAAGTATAGATATATGGTCGAGAGATTCGCTGGCAGATATACATCCGACCAGGGCGATGATTTTCTGCTGGACATGAAAAAGTCGGTTAAGAGGATAGAAGATCTGCTCCGCCATCAGAATCAAGCCGAGTTTATCGTGGTCACGGTCCCTGAAGGCATGGTGATTTTGGAGACAGAAAGATTAATAAATAGCCTGAGCAAATACGGAATAAAAGTAAGACAATTAGTGGTAAATAATGTCTCGGCATCGGCTGGTTGTGAGTATTGCAGAGAAAAAAAGAAAGAGCATGAGCGGTATGTTGAGCGGATAAAAAAGAAGTTTAGCAGCTTAAATATAACTACTATCCCCTCGCATTGCCAAGAAATTAAAGGAATAAAAGCATTAAAGAGTTTCTCGCAGGAGCTATTTAGCCAGCTATGAGTAAGAAAGGTAACCACCAGTTGTGCTTGAGGGTGACAGAGGCCCTGCAAAAGGATGTGGGAAGAGCTATTGCCAGGATAGACCCGGAAGATATGAAAAGTCTGGGCCTTGAAGTGGGCGAAGTAGTAGAGCTTGAAGGCCGAAGAAAAACTACAGCTAAGGTTATGCCTTGCTACGCCCAGGATAGGGGACAAAAGGTCATCCAGATAGATGGAATTATAAGAGAGAATTCCAAGACGGGAATTGATGAGAAGGTCGCGGTTCGCAAAACTGCATCCAAACCCGCTCGAAAGATCACGCTTTCTCCTTTAACAATATCCGGGGCGCTTCAAAAAGATAAAGATGCCAGGTACATCAGCTCGCTTATAGAGGGACTGCCTTTGACATCCGGCGACAAAGTCAGAGCAAGATTGTTTGGCACCAGGACGTGCGACTTTGTAGTGGAGGACACAGTTCCTGATGGCGTAGTTTTGGTCGATCCCGCTACTACAATAAACGTAAAATCAAAAGGAGCAGGTATCGAAAAAGCTAAGGTGTCATACGAGGACATCGGCGGACTAACCTTGCAAATTCAAAGAATAAGAGAAATGATTGAGCTGCCTCTAAAATACCCCGAGGTTTTTGAAAGGCTTGGCATCGAGGCCCCTAAAGGAGTCTTTTTGCACGGTCCGCCGGGAACAGGGAAGACACTGACCGCTCGAGCCGTAGCAAATGAAACTGACGCCTACTTTGTCAGCATAAGCGGACCCGAAATTATGGGTAAATTCTACGGCGAATCCGAGGCCCGTTTAAGAAGCGTTTTCGAGGGTGCGAGCAGTCACGCCCCAGCCATAATTTTCATCGACGAGATAGATGCAATTGCACCCAAACGTGAAGAGATGGGCAGCGAAAAACAGGTTGAACGTAGAGTGGTGGCACAGCTCTTGGCTCTGTTAGATGGATTAGAGTCACGCGGTCATGTTGTAGTTATCGGGGCAACAAATATTCCTAATACTATTGACCCAGCGTTGCGAAGGCCGGGCCGATTTGATAGAGAGATATCTATTCCAATACCTGATAAAAATGGCCGGCTGGAAATACTGCAAATCCACACCAGAGGCATGCCCTTAGCACAGGATGTCAGCTTGGAAAAGCTGGCAGAAATTACACATGGCTTCGTAGGAGCTGACCTGGAAGCATTGGCAAGAGAAGCAGCTATGGCTGCTCTGCGAAAGATTCTGCCGAAGATCGATTTTGAGATGTCGGATATTCCCTATGAAACCTTGCTCCAATTAGAAGTTACTATGGATAACTTTCTGGAAGCGATGAAGGAGGTCGAGCCATCTGCAATTCGCGAAGTATTTGTCGAAGTGCCCGATGTAAGATGGAATGATGTAGGGGGCCTTGATAATATCAAGCAGGAACTCAAAGAGGCGATAGAATGGCCTCTCAAATACCCGGATGTATTTAAAGCGTGCAACGCCCACCCTCCAAAAGGAATTTTACTTTACGGCAAGCCTGGCACCGGAAAAACGCTTTTAGCCAAGGCAGTAGCTAACGAAAGTGGCGTAAACTTTATCTCTATCAAAGGCCCTCAGCTTATAAGTCGTTATGTCGGAGAGTCTGAACGCGGCGTGCGAGAAATATTTAAAAAGGCAAAGCAGGCTGCGCCAACAATACTTTTTCTGGACGAGGTAGATAGCATTATACCCCGCAGAGGCTTATCTTCCAGTGACAGTCACGTAACGCAGCGGGTAATAAGTCAGTTCCTAACCGAAATGGACGGCATTGAAGAGCTTAAAGGAGTCGTAGTCTTGGCGGCAACTAACAGGTTGGATTTGGTTGACCCTGCTGTTTTGCGAAGCGGCAGATTTGACCTGTTATTCGAGTTACCTATGCCTGATGAAAAAACCAGAGAAGAAATATTCAGAATACACACCAGAGGAAAACCTCTGGCCGAAAGTGTAGACTTGAAGGACTTGACTCGGCAAACCGATGGCAGAACAGGCTCGGATATCGAATTTATATGTCACAAGGCTTCTATGTTTGCGATAAGGCAATACATCGAGGCAGGTTGTTTGGGGAAAACCGAAAATACCGTGAAAAAACTGAGAATTTCCCGGCAAGACTTCCAGCGAGCTATGAAGCTTATCGAAACCCAACCGGAAGCTGATTAAATTCTTCTGGCAAGGTAAAAGGGACTATTATGAGCCATATAGGCAAGTATATTTACGGTGTCATAGAAGGTAATAGAGAAAAAATCTTCGATCTAAATCAAATTACGGTATCTGATAGCATCTGCTCTATTAAAAGTCAAACAAGCATCGAGAATGGAAGCAGCACCGCTAACACGATTTATACGATTTCCTTCCAGGATATATCCGCAGTTGTCAGTGACTCTAAGATGGCTGACTACGGCCAGATGCCCAAAGATATTCTTGTCAGACAGCTTCTTAGGCATCAAGAAGTAATTGAAATGGTCTTTCCTGAGCATAACGTTATTCCTATGAGGCTTGGAACCTTTGCAGGTGATGCTCAAGAAGTCCGTGAGATCCTGGCTAAAGGCTATAGAACAATCAAAGATATATTTGGAAGGATAGAAAATACCATAGAGCTCGACATAGCAGCCACATTCAGCGATTTTGACTCCATTGTCCGTGAGGTTTCAGAAACAGCAGAGATAAAGCAACTTAAGCAGTCGCTCTTAGATAAAAAAGATGGTGTCACTGTAGATGACCAGATGAAGATAGGCATTTTAATTAAGAAATATTTAGACAAAAAAAGAAAAGAATATGCTGACCAGATACTGTCGGGCTTAGGCGAGCTTACCTGTAATTTCAAGGCTCACGACCTTATGGACGACAAGATGGTTCTTAATACAGCGTTCCTTATCGATCAGAGTAAGCAAAGAGAATTCGATAAGAAAATAAATGAGCTGAATAGGCAGTTTGAGGATAGGTTGGATTTCAGGTGCGTAGGTCCGCTTCCGCCCTATAGTTTCTTTACTCTGGAGGTAAAAAAAGCACAATTCGAAGAGGTGGATTGGGCGAGGAAGAAACTGGGACTGACAGAGGATTTCATCACCGCAAGAGACATCCAAAAGGCTCATCGCAGATCGGCCTTAGCCTTGCACCCCGATAAAAATCCCCAAGCGTCAGGCATAGAACAGAAGTTTGATGAAATGACTAAGGCTTACAGGATTCTTCTTGAATATTATCGAGCTTCCAACCCGACAGAAGAAACGGATGGTTGCTACTTCAACGAGGAAGCCTTCGAAAAGAACGCAATGTTGGTTACCACGGTAGAGTGATATGGAAAAGGAAGGTAAATATATTTACTGCATTATTGATACGATGCAAGAGAGGAACTTTGGCCCTGTTGGCATAGGCGGCAGAGGCGATGAGGTTCTAACTATCGGCTATGACGACCTGAGTATGGTGGTGAGTAACCATCCTCTCGCCGAAGTGGCTGGGACCCGGGAAAATATGGTAGGCCATGAGAGGGTAATTGAGCTGGTGATGAAGGAGTTTGATGGTGTCCTTCCAGTGCGATTTGGAACCGTTGCCTCTGGAGCCGATGAGATAAGGAATCTGCTGGATAGACGCCATAGAGAATTCAAAAGCGCCTTAAGGGATATGGACCACAAAGTGGAATTAGGCGTTAAGGGAGTGTGGAAAAACATGGACTCCATCTTCAACGATATCGTAAAAGAAAACAAAACGATAAAAAACTTGAAGGAAGATTTGAAGGAATGTAACAGGCACAATATTCAGGATAGAGCGCATCTCGGACAATTGGTCAAAAAAGAGCTGGACAGAAAAAAGCAAAAACAAGCCCAAGAGATTGTTGATAGGCTCCGAAGGACATCCTTTGAATACAAGCTTAACAAGACCATCGGAGACGAAATGTTCATAAATGCCGCCTTTCTGGTTGATAAGGGAAGGGAAAAGGAATTCGACAACATTATGGATGATTTAAGCAGCGAATACCAAGGCCAAATCAAGTTTATGTATGCAGGGCCATTACCTGTGTTCAATTTTGTAAACATTGTTATTTACCCTGCCCAGTGGGAGACGTAAATGGACATGGAACTAAAGCAGGGTAAGTACATATATTGTATAACCGAGTTAGGTCAGCCTCGATCGTTCGGCCCGTTAGGGATCGGCTCGGCTGGTAACGAAGTTTACACAGTTTGTTTCGGCGATATAGCTGCTGTAGTTAGTGATGCTCCATTAAAAAGATATACTCTTTCACGCGAGAATTCCCTTGCTCACGAAAGGGCAATTGAAAAGGTAATGGCCGAGCATCCCGTTCTGCCGGTGAGATTTGCCACCGTCGCCGAAGACGAGCAAAAGGTCACACGAATACTGGAACATGAGTACGACAGATTCAAAGACCTTTTAGATAGCATCAGAGGGAAAAAAGAGCTGGGACTTAAAGCTATATTTAAAGAAGATGTTATTTATAAAGACATTTTGCAGAAATATCATCATATAAAGGTGTTGAAAGACAAGGTTGCAGCGTTGGAACCTCAAAAAGCACATCTTCAACGTATGGAAATAGGCAAAATGGTTGAACAGGCTCTGGAACAGGAAAAACAGGCTGTTAGACTGGATATTTTGGATAGCCTTTCGCCCTTAGCAGCCCAGATCAAAAGTAATAATACTTACGGAGAGCTTATGATTATCAACGCAGCTTTCTTGGTAGAAGAAAAAAGGGAAGCGGAGTTTGACCAGCAAGTCCAAAAGCTCGAGGGTAGATATGGCGAAAAAGTAAGATTTAATTACGTGGGGACTGTTCCGCCGTTTAACTTTATTAATCTGGTGATTGAAACAGGAAACTATTAGAGATGTTCATTCTTGATAGCATATTACTCGCTCCGTTGAAAGGCCTGGTATGGCTGGGTGAAAAACTCGATGAGATAGCCCAGAGGGAATTATCCGACGAAGGCCTTATAAAAGAACAGCTTATGGCACTGCAACTACGATTTGAATTGGACGAGATAAGTGAGCAAGAATACAACAAAAAAGAACAAGAACTTTTGGATAGACTGGACGCTATCCTAAAGGAAAGAGATAAGGAGCCATAAAAATGACTAATATACAAGAAGCCCGAGAAACCGTAGTGAAATTCCTCAAAGAATCGCTGGGCGTGGATAGGGTGCGGGTTATTGGGGTAAAAAAACTCGACAGTGGCTGGGAAACAGAAGCTGAAGTTTATGAAGAAAATTCCTTTTTAAAGTCGCTTGGACTTCCGACCAGGGTGCAGGATCGAAACATCTACATTGTCAAGCTGGATGATAGTTTGGAGGTCCTATCCTATGAGCGCCAGCAAGAACATGCCGTGATGTCCGATTAGGGGAAAACAGAAGGTAAAAGCAGAAATGGATGGACTGTACCTTTATTGCATTAGAGAAAAAACTAAGGGCGCTTTAGCTATTTCTGCAAGGGGTGTCGATGAAAGCAAAGAGGTTTTCGTCTTGCCCTATCGTCAACTGGAGGCTGTGGTAAGTAAAGTTTTCTTGGATGAGTTTGCGTCTGACCAGGTCCAGACCAAAGCCCGCGAGGACCTCAACTGGATTAAAGAAAAAAGCATCGCGCATGAAAGGGTCATAGAAGAAGCTATGATAAAAAACGGCAAAGTCCTAAATTTGATTCCTATGCGGTTTGGCATTATCTTTAAGACCAGAACAGCATTAAAGCGCAGCCTCAATAAAGATTATCCTAAGATTATGGAGTTTTTGAAAAAAATTCGGGGTAAGCAAGAGTGGAGTGTAAAATTATATTTAGCGGATAAAAAGAAATTTGAGCAATCGGTAAAAGAGAAAAATGAAACGATAAAACAAAAGCAGAAAGAAATAGCCTCTTTACCTGAGGGTATGGCCTTTTTTATGGAAGAAGAATTGAAGGAAGTTATTTCCAAAGAAGTGGAGAACGAATTGAGTAATATTGTGGAGGCCCTTTTTGAAAGATTAAAAAAACAATCTGTGGATTCGGTCAAAAATAAGGTTTTGGAAAAGGAGCTAACTGGCAGATGTGAACCTATGGTTCTAAATGCGGCCTATTTAGTCTCTGAAGAAAAAGCGGAGAATTTCAAAGAAGGAATTGAAGACCTAAAACAAGAAATGCAAGCAAAAGGCCTTTGTCTTGAGTACAGTGGTCCCTGGCCTGTTTTTAATTTCACCTCTTATTGAAGTTATGACTGATTTAGTGAGCACTACAATTTGTAGAAACGATAATGTGACATTAGTAGATGTGCTGGATAAGGTTTTAGAAAAGGGGGCTGTTATTAATGGAGATTTAGTAATAAGGGTAGCGGATGTTGACCTTGTTTTTTTAGGCTTAAGAGTTATCCTCACATCTATCTCTAAAGCGGAGGAAGTCTCAGGTAAAAACTTTAGCAATCCTGATACGGAACTTACACCTGAGGATTTAGATTATATAAAAAAATTACAAAGAGAGATAAGATGTGCTGAAGAAAATATCCCTAAACTCATTGATGTCAGCAGTCCCAGAAAGACAGAGCAGGGCTTAGCTAAATTAGTGCTGACGTTGGTGGAACTTATAAGAAGGTTGTTGGAGAAAGAAGCCTTCCGAAGATTAAAGAAAGGAAGCTTGTCTCCTGTAGAAGTTCAAAAATTGGGGCTGAGTCTTAAGGCTGTAAAAAGAAAGATACAGGAGATTCAAGCAATATTTGGCATCGAAGACCAGGAATTGGATTTGGATTTGGGTCCCTTGGGGAATTTAATGTAATGAAAGAAAGCAAAGAGAAAATAGATTGCACGCTATTTCAAATCCAAGAGGATGTGATCGGCGATGTTACAACCAAGATTAATAGTGCTAAAAGCCTGGAAGAGAAAGCAGCTTTCGCCAAAGAACTCCAAAAAGAATTAGATGTGCTTCTTTTTTGTCCTGACTATGACCAGAGTCGTTTAGATTGCAAAAACTGCCATTTTATCGCCGCTTTGCGCGACAGAACTGCCGGTCTGATTATAAAAGCAAAAAAGTTGGTATAATAGGAGCCCGGACGAACAATGGCAGAACAGAAAATTACACATGCCATGGTGGCTACTAATCTTGCCGAGATCCTGGAAAGAGTTCTGGATAAAGGGATCGTTATTGCAGGAGACATTAAGATTCAAATTGCCGACATCGACCTTCTCACCATCAAAATTCGGCTTTTAATTGCTTCTGTGGATAAAGCAATGGAAATGGGAATAAACTGGTGGCAGCAGGATTCTTACTTATCTTCACAGGCAAAAGGAGCAGACCTCAAAGAAGAAAATAAGCAACTAAAAAAGAGATTAGAACGTAACCAAGAACTCAGAAAACGAGCGGAGCGTGCGGAGGCAAAGATCCCCAGTGAGGGACCCCGCCTTGCGGGAACCCAAACTGGGGGCTAAATATTTAGCCCCACGTTTTACGTGGGGTTTGCAGACCTATGAGAACATTGATTTACGTTCCCATCATACATACCAGCGCTGACCTTGGTTCCATGGCAAAAGATATAACAAAAAGGGGGGTGGCGACTTTAGGAGAGCAGGTCTGGACAAAACACCGCAGCACAGTTGAAGGATTCTGGAGCGTCATATCTAACTATTTCGATTCCATAGAAGTAAAGGACATGAAAATATATCAGGATGGACTGGTCGCTGACGGCGAAATAGGGAAAAAAATAGTCGAAGAAACATCCAAAGCCGGGAGCGAAAATTACCAACTGGTAGCGAAGCTGCTCGAAAGGGAAGCTATTTTGGTCAAGACGGAAGACTTTAGTCTGGTCAAAGAAGAGTATAATAGGCTGCTTGCTATAACACAGGCTAAATCAACTCTGCGAAAAATAATCGCGATAATAAAATACAAGTTGGCAAAAAACCGGCTTCTAAATAAACGAGATACTTTTATTACCCAAAGAATAAACGACACTCTTGGACCCCACGAGAAGGGAACTATTTTCATAGGAGCATTTCATAAAATCAGAGATAAGCTTCACAAAAATATTCAGGTTGTCGAACTAAAGGACAGAGAAAAAGTGGAAAAATACCATAGGTTGTTACCCTTTCACTGTAAAAATAAGGACCAATTTGACGAGTTAGGTGAATACCTCGTTTCAAAGGTGGCTTCAGCAGATGAAGCAGGTTATCAGCAGACCAAGTCATCAGGAAATCAGGTGGGCAGAAAGCCTGATAGCCAGATACTCTGATTTCCGCCATCCAGAGAATGGCAAACTGAAAATGCATTGCTCGTGTAATCCATATTTATCATTGATAGCCCGGCACACAGCAGTAAAATCTGGATTTCTGATAGAACCGGGTTCATGGATAGGTCTGATGGTTTAGGTGATGCATCTGAAATGTTGCCCACAAGCCGAGAGTCCGAATGACGCCACTGATGAATCGCGTCCAACCCGTCACTCGTCGCACGGGTCACGAGCGACATTTCCCAGCAGCGGCCTGCCATTTGCAGGATAGAAGTGTTATTGAATGGATTTGGCAGGCTCACCACAAGCATTTGCGAGAAACTTGTCATTGTCATTTAAGTGGAATTACTGTTCTATCCCTTCGGCTTTGCTCAGAGCCTGCCCTGAGCTTGTCGAAGGGACAGGCGTTAATAAAACCAGAAGGCGATTTAGCCAAATCTGCCGAACGCTTCCAAAAAAATTAGGGATTTGCCTGGTGTGCCCCGTAAGCTGTTGATTAAAAGGTTTGACAGCATTTCAGGCAAGTTGGTATATTAAAAGCACTTAAAGAGGGTTCCCGCCCTGCTCCGGCTTTGGCCTTCGTCGAGATGAGCAAGGCGGGGTACCAAATGAGCGCCCGTAGCTCAGTTGGATAGAGCAACGGATTTCTAATCCGTAGGTCGCAGGTTCGAATCCTGCCGGGCGTGATTGTAATTTTAGCCAGTGCGACAAATGAATGAGAATCATATGCAAAACCCTCAGAATCCTCCGGAGTCTGACATACCGACCATGGCGGTCGAAAGAAAAGATGCAGACTTAAGAAGGCTGCAAAAAGCGATGGAAACGCTCTGTGCCGTGAACCGCCAGAATCGGTTCAAAGGCACCGCCATGGCCTTGTGCAACGAGCTGGCCTCTCAATGGCAATGTGAACGGGTTAGCCTGGGCTTTCTAAAAGGCAGATATATTGAGTTGAAAGCCCTGAGCCACAACGAGCATTTCAGCCGAAAGATGAGACTTATCCAAGATATCGAATCCGCTATGGAGGAATGCCTCGACCAAGACTGTGAAATCGTATATCCGGCTTTGCCACAAGCTACCTACATTAGCCGAGCAGCCGCTGAGCTGTCCGCCAAGCATGGTCCACTAACTATTTTGAGCCTACCTTTACGTTTAGCTGGAGAAGTTAGGGCCGTTATAACTACCGAGCGGCCTGTAGATAGGCCGTTCGACCTGCAAGAAGTCGAGGCCATTCGCCTAACTTGTGACCTTTGTACGCCGAGGTTGCTTTCCTTATATGAGCATGATCGGTGGGTTGGTGCCAGGGCAAAAGCCTCCGCACGTAGAGCCTTAGCAGCGTTAGTAGGCCCAGAACATACCTGGGGCAAGGTCCTGGCAATACTGCTATTTGTGGTGATGCTTTTTCTGGTATTTGCTAAGGGGCAATTCCGAGCGGAGGCACCGTTTGTGCTGGAGGCTACCTATCAGCAGACCATTTGCGCTCCCTTCGACGGGTTTATTAAAGCTGTGAACGTCGAAGTCGGCGATGCAGTCGAAGCGGGCAAGACTACCTTGGCGGAGCTGGATACCGCAGAATTGCGGCTGCAACTGGCGGCAGCAAAGGCTGACAGAGCAGGGTATCTGACGCAATTTGCTGCTGCTATGCGAGATGGTGAAACTGCGCAGGCCCAAATTGCGCAAGCAAATGCTGACAAGGTGGAGGCGCAGATTGAACTGTTTAACTATTTGATAGACCAAGCAAAACTCGTATCGCCCATCAATGGCACGGTCATTAAAGGTGACCTGAAACGCCAGATAGGTGCCCCCGTTAAGACTGGTGATGTTCTTTTTGAGGTGACGCCTCTGGAGTCGCTGCGAGCTGAACTGCTGTTGCCAGAGGAGGAGGTTTTTGATGTTGCGGTTGGTCAACATGGATATTTGGCCACAGCATCTTATCCAGCCCGACGTATCGAATTTGTGGTTGAGCGGGTTAATCCAGCAGCCGAGGTGGTCAATAACCGAAATGTCTTCAAGGTTCGAGCTCGTCTGGCCGAAACTCATCCCTGGATGCGTCCGGGTATGGAGGGCGTAGCGAAGGTAACCATTGGCAAACGGCGATACGCATGGATATGGACTCGAAAAATCGTCAATTGGCTCCGGATGAAATTGTGGCTTTGAAGGGTTCCCGCAAGGCGGGGTCCCAGAGGAGGCTGTTTTGTCAGTAGAGCGTCCAACGTTTCATGAGGCTTGGTACCGGGTTGCTGAACTGCGTCCCAGGTTGTTATCTGGGGTCAGAATCCACAGACAGCATTTTCGCGGGCAGCTCTGGTACGTGCTCCAGAACCCTGCCAACAACCAATACTCGCGCCTCAGCCCCGAGGCCTATCACTTCATGGGTCTGCTCGATGGCCGGCGGACTGTATCTGACGCGTGGCAGCTATGCAATGAGCAGCTTGGTGATGGAGCACCCACTCAGCCAGAAGTTATTCAACTGTTAGGCCAATTGCACGCCGCGAACCTTTTGTATGCAGATTTGCCTGGCGATGCCGAAAGCCTGTTCCGCCGATACCGTAAGCGGGTCAAACGAGAGGTTTTGGGCTACCTCGCAAACTTACTGTTTGCTCGGATTGCCCTGCTCGATCCCGATCACTTTCTTGAGCGCTGGGTTGCAGTAGTGGGGCGTTTTTTTAGCTGGCCCGGATTGGTGCTCTGGTCGCTCTTATTGGCAGTCGGCTTGTACTTCGTCGTCGGCAATTTCCGCGAGTTGCTATACCAGAGTGCGGACGTTCTTGCTGCTAACAACTTGATATTGCTGTACGCCAGTTACGTGGCAATTAAGCTTCTGCATGAGTTTAGCCACGCATTTGCGTGCAAGAAGTTTGGGCAGCTCAGCCAAGGTGGCGGCCAGGTGCATACCATGGGGGTGATGTTTTTGGTTTTCTTTCCGCTGCCGTATGTTGATGCATCCAGTGCTTGGGCGTTTCGCAACAAATGGCATAGAGCTATCGTGGGTATGGCTGGGGCTATGGCCGAACTTGCAGTCGCGGCTGTGGCAGCGATTATCTGGGCGCATACCTCACAAGGAACGCTTCACATAATCGCATATAATGTGATATTCGTTGCCAGCGTGTCCACACTTCTGTTCAACGGCAACCCACTTCTGAGATTTGACGCTTATTATGTATTATCCGACCTGATAGAAATACCAAACTTAAGCCACCGTTCCAAAAACTTCTTGTATTATTTAGTTAAGCGATACTTTTGGGGACTTAAAAAAATACAGAGTCCGGCTTACTCTCTTGGCGAGCGTATCTGGTTTATCTTTTACAGCCTGACTTCAACCGCTTACCGTGTTTTCATCTGTATAAGGATATTACTGTTTCTGAACGACCGGCTGCCTGAGGACCTATTCATACTTGTACCGCTGCTATCCTTTGGTGCAATTGTAGCGTGGGTTTTTGTTCCAGTTGGTACCTTTCTGAAATTTCTGGCCACGGGTGCCGAGCTTGCCCGCAACCGGCCTCGTGCGGTTGGCTCAACGTTAGGAGCTTTCTGCCTGATAATCTTCCTGACAGGATTGGTTCGATTTCCCCACTTCTGCCGGGTAGAGGGAATCGTTGAGCCGGTGCGTTTTGCCATCGTTTATGCCGAAAGTGATGGATTTGTCACGGATTTCTTGCCATCCGAATTGGTAGTTTCGCCGGGTGGGCCGCCCCTTGTAAAGGCTGTCAATCCAGAACTACAGGCCGAGAAAAAGAGCGCATCTGCCGAGCGCCGCAGCCTTGAAATTCGTCGGCGTGAAGCCTTCCAGCGTGAGATTGCAGCGGCACAGATTCTGGACGAGCAGCTCGAGGCTCTGGATGCCAAGCTTGAAAGGATTGAGTCCGAGCTGGCTTCTCTTAACCTGGGTGCACCTTTTGAAGGCGTGTGGGTTTCGCCCGATATTGAGCACATAAAGGGCACATATATTAAGCGTGGCCAAAGAATTGGCTTTGTAGGCAGCCTCGACGAACGAGCCTTCGGCAGGTCTGATCCAGTCCAGGCCGTTGGCCTGGTCATCCGTGCTATCGCGGGTCAAAACGTAGCGGCAATGCTGATAGAGCAGGCTGACAAGCAGGTTGAGATCCGCGTGAAGGGAAGGCCGCAATCACAGCTTATTGGCGAAATAGAAAAGATTTTTCCAGCGGGAAGTGAGTTGCTGCCGTCCGAAGCTCTGGGCTATGCCGCTGGCGGCTCCATACCTACACGCTTGCAAGACCCTGGTGATGCCAGGGCTGCTGAAAGATTTTTTGAGATACGAATCGGGTTCCCGCAAAGCGGGGTCCCTAAACCCAGACTGGATGGATCGGTCAAGTTGCGAACCTTCCAGCGTGTAATAGTAAGAATTCGGATGACCCCGAAACCTCTCATTTGGCAGTGGTGGCAGAGCTTAAGGCAACTATTTCAGAGGAGGTTCCACATTTGACAATTTCCAATTTCCAATTTCCAATTTCCAATTTACCACCCAGTGCAATATGGTCCGCCTTAGATGGACTCGATTACCGCCGCCACGTTAAACCCCTGCCCATAGGCCTGGATGCCGTATGGCACTCTGGCGCCGGGTTAATAGGTCGGCTCCTGCCGCGTCGGCAAAGGTTTCTACGCTGGGCAGAACAAGTGCTGGCCTGGGATGCCTATTTCTCAAAGATGACTGACCGCAAGCTGCACGAGGCCTCTGGCCAGCTACGAGAGGTCTTTCGCCTCAATCGGGACAAACCCTCCGATCTTGAGCGGGCCTTTGCGCTGGTGCGGGAAGTGGCGGCACGACAGATAGGTGAAAGGCCGTTCCTCGTTCAGATTGCAGGCGGATTTGCCTTGCAAAGTGGCTGTATTGCAGAGATGGCGACCGGCGAGGGTAAGACCCTGACTGCTACTATGCCCGCAGTGATTGCCGGCTGGCGAGGCCGAGGCTGCCATATAATTACAGTCAACGACTACCTGGCCCAACGGGACGCTGAGTGGATGGGTCCCATTTACCGCTTCTGCGGGCTGAGAGTGGCCTATATACAACAGCCAATGCTGGCTGCCGATAGGCGAAATGCCTACTTAGCAGACATAACGTACTGTACGAATAAGGAAGTAACCGCCGATTTTCTGCGTGATCGGCTGACTTTGGGTCGCATTAGAGGCTTGAGTTCGGCCCTTTTGAGCCAGATAGTAGGCTCGTCCATTTGCGATTTCCGATTTCCGATTTCCGATTGCAAATCGAAAATCGAAAATCGAAATTCGGCAATTGAGCGACTGGTCCAGAGGGGACTAAATTTCGCGATTGTAGATGAAGCTGACTCTGTTCTTGTCGATGAAGCCGTCATACCCTTGCTCATCTCCGGTCCTGCCCCTAATCCGGAGCAGGCTGAAGCTTTTCGCCAGGCTGCCTATGTTGCAGCCGAACTGACTCGGGACGTAGACTATCGGGTGAACCGCCGATACCGGGAAGTTGAATTAACCCACGAAGGACGAACTCGTCTGGCGGAGCTGTGGCCTTCTTGCGCTCCGCTTGGGGCGGGCGCACGCCGGAGGGAAGAACTTACAACAAAGGCCCTCGAAGCCAAAGAATTATATTCTCGGGACAAGCACTACGTTCTCGATACTAGATACTCGATACTGGATACTCGTCGAGAATCGGGTATCGAGCATCGAGCATCGAGAGTGGTAATTGTGGATGACTTTACCGGCAGGCTTCAGCCGGACCGCACCTGGCGTGACGGCTTGCACCAGGCTATCGAGGCCAAGGAGAGGCTGGAAATAACCCCACCGAAGGATACGTTTGCGCGAATAAGCTTTCAACGATTCTTTCGGCTGTACAGGAAGTTAGCCGGAATGACAGGAACAGCGAGGGAAGCTGCGGCTGAATTCTGGATAGTTTACAACACCCCTGTAGTGACAATTCCAACCAACCGCCCATGTATAAGAAAACACTCCCCCGACATCGTGTTAGCTACAAAGACCGCAAAATGGGAAAGGATTGTCGCCGAGACCAAGCGTATCCACGAAGCTGGAAGACCGGTTCTGATAGGTACGCGCAGCGTTAGAGATAGCGAACAGCTCAGCGAGAAACTTAAAGCAGCGAACTTGGAACATCAGGTTCTAAATGCTCTCCGCCACCGCGAGGAGGCGCAGATTGTTGCAGGAGCCGGTCTGGCAGGCAGAATAACGGTTGCCACCAATATGGCAGGCAGGGGCACCGATATCAAACTCGGACGAGGCGTTGCACAATTAGGAGGCTTGCACGTCATAGCCGCTGAACACAATGAATCTGCTCGCATTGACCGCCAATTATTTGGGCGTTGTGCACGCCAGGGCGACCCTGGAAGTGCTCAGGCTATAGTATCTCTGGAAGATGAGTTTGTATCTCGATACACCAGAAGACAGGCCGCGTATCTTTCAAAAATTCGACCCCGTATCAAAGTACGGGGCGAAATTCGAAATTCCCGGCTTTGCCGGGCGGTGTTCTGGATAGCCCAATGGCGGGCAGAAAGACTGGCGCTGCGACAGCGTAAAGCTGTTATCAGAGCTGACCACTGGCTCGAAGAACACCTCAGTTTCGCCGAAACTCGATACTAGATACTCGATACTGGATACTCGTCGAGAATCGGGTATCGAGCATCGAGCATCGCTTACTTTTCTCTTTTGATTTCAATATGTTTTTTGAAGTGTTCATCGTCGGCATAAGGGAAATCACTTCTGAAGTGGACGCCTCGGCTTTCGGTCCGCTGCTGGGCCGCATGAGCCATAAATAGTGAGATAGTGAGCATATTCTGGCATTCCCAGCCAGAAGGTTCATCAAAAATTTTGTCCATCACGTATCTTTGCCAGAATCTGATAATCTCCTGGGCTTCTGTGAGCGGCTGAGCCTTTCGGGTTATTCCGACATTTCGCCACATAAGAGCTCGCAATGAGTTCCTAACGTCAGCGGTATCCAAACGGGTGCGGTCTGAATGTGGGATTTGGTATTTTATGGCAGGAGGCTTGATATGGGTAGCAGCGACTTTTGTACTTTGAGAAACAGCTTGGCCCGCTATTTTTCCGAAAACCAGTCCTTCAAGCAAGGAGTTGCTGCCGAGCCGGTTTGCACCATGCAGGCCGGTAGAAGCTGCCTCGCCGCAGGCATAAAGATTTTCGATGCTTGTTGCCGCTTTCGCATCAGTCTTGACCCCGCCAATCATATAGTGTGCGCTAGGCCTGACAGGGATCAGGTCTCGGCTGACGTCTATGTTGAAACTTTCGCATAGTTCGAAAATCTGCGGGAATCTCTTTGCAAAATGGCCTTTGTCGAAATGGCGAACATCCAGATAAACATGGGTGGAACTGGTTTTGAGCATTTGAGCTAAGATGGCTCGACTGACAATGTCACGCGGTGCAAGCTCTGCAGCTTCGTGATATTTTTTCATAAAGCGGTGGCCTTTGTTATCCAAAAGTACCGCTCCTTCGCCGCGGAGTGTTTCGGTAATAAGTGCGCGCGAGGCGCCCGCTATATAGAGAGTGGTGGGATGGAACTGCACGAACTCTAAGTCCTGCAAAACGGCCCCTGCCCGATAGGCCATGGCGATGCCATCGCCGGTTGCGCCTTGCGGATTGGTAGTTTCACGATATAGCTGGCCTGCACCCCCCGTAGCCAAGATTGTGTTCGCTGCCCAGATTATTCCAAGGCGTTTCTGTTTGTCGTAGCCAATTATTCCGTCGCATTTATTGTCTTGTGTAAGTAAATCAATGGCGAAAAAATTTTCTATTACTTTTATATTCGGATTTTGCTTTACTTTTTTAATGAGTGTCTCTGCAATTACTCGCCCTATTTCATCACCGTGGGCGTGAGCAATGCGAGGGTAACTGTGGCCGCCTTCAAGTGTAGTAGCGATATGGCCATCGATTAAATCAAAATCAGCACCAAATCTTCGCAGTTGCTCTATAAGTTGTGGCCCGAGCTTTACGACCAACTCGACAATCTCTCTATCATTTATGCCGCAGCCTGTGTTAAGTGTATCAGCTATATGTAATTCAAATGAGTCTTTTTTATCAAGCACGGATGCGATACCGCCCTGGGCCTGCCAGGTATTGCTGTCTTGGATAGTGCCCTTGCAAACGATGATAACGTTGCGGCCCTTGGCTGCTTCGATAGCGGCGCGAAGGCCGGCTATGCCGGCTCCAATCACCAGACAATCGGTAAAAAGCTGGTGCATCGAGTTAGAGTCGATGTTTACCAGATATCGCCTAAATTCTGGCGTACCGGTCATAAAACTGCTACCTTTCGATGAAGGATATCAGGGTATCAGGCTATCCGGTAGTGGTTATCAGGTTATCAGAATATCAGGTTATCAAATGAATCGGATTTACCTGATATCCTTGCTATTCTGATACCCTGCAACCTAATGCCCTGATGTTCTGATAACCCTACTTATCTTTCTTGCGGGTTAAGACAGCTTCTGCGGGGAAAACTCTTTTGTCGTCAGCATATTTCAGTACGAATTTCTGTAATTCCGAGGTTTCTGCTGTCAAAACAACTCTATCCTCAACCAGTTCATGCTTAACCGCATTGGGCTGTTCTTTAAGCAACTTTTCCACTTCGTCCTCGGCTGTCCAGCGTAGCTTCAATTGTGGCTCGATGGAGTCTATTACCGCAAATGAATGGCCAGGTATAAAGAAAAACGAGTTGTACGGCAATTTCATTTCTTCTACATCTTTTTCTTCGGATGGGAACTTGCTTGGATGAACATCCAGAAAGAGTCTCTCATCCAGCTTAGCCAAGCGCGCAGTGAAGACGCCTTTTTTAACCTCGTTTTCATATAAAGTTAGTTCGTACACTTTTTCTGATTCGACAGGATGCTTAAATTCCCAAATGTTGTTGGAGTCCTGCTGTACCCAAGTGCCTAATAATTTTTTTTCAAATACTACATTTTCCTTAGTGTAAAGTGGATGGAGCGATAAAACAGGGATGCAGCCGCCGAAAAGGCCAGCTAACAAATAGAAAAGAATCTTTTTGGTTTTCATTTTGTTCTCCTTAAAATTTTTTGAAGGTCATCTATTTCTATATTGTATTATAACGCGATTAAAGTGTGGGTCAAGTTTACATTTAGCCCCCGCGTCTTCCTGTCGGAAGACAGCAGCGGGGGCGATAGCTAAACATTGCTGCTATTGAGATGTTTTGATAAGATTATCGTAGCCGCGGAGATTCTGAAGTGCTACGACTCTGTAGCAGACAACTTGATTATGATGATTTGATCGTTTGAGCCTATTGGCATAAAGTAGTGCAATAGTTAATATTTGGCAAAACCAGAGCCTTCGGATAGTGAGCGATTGTCATTCCTGCGCAAGCAGGAATCCAGAAACAAAACGTGAAACAATATTACGTTTACATATTAGCAAGTAAAAGAAATGGCACTCTTTATATTGGCGTAACAAACAACTTGATTAAGAGAGTAAACGAGCATAAGAACGATTTGGTAGGAGGATTCACTCAAAAATATAAAGTGCATAAACTCGTTTACTATGAAACGTATAGAGATATTTATGATGCCATAACTAGAGAAAAGCGAATGAAAAAATGGAAGAGACTTTGGAAGATTGAGTTGATTGAAAAGGCCAATCCTACATGGAATGACCTTTATTACGATATGATTGAGTAAATGGATTCCCGCTTTCGCGGGAATGACAAGGTAAAAGTCGCGGGAATGACGAGGTAAAAGTCGCAGGAACGATAAGGTAAAAGTTGCGTGAATGGCATTTGGAGTCAAATGACATCTATAGGCGACAAATCCCAACGTAGGCTCGAATTGTCGATGCCGGTTCAGTATCTAAAGGGTGTAGGGCCGGCCAGAGCCAGGGCCTTTGCGCAATTGGGCGTGCATACAGTTGGAGACTTATTGGAGTATTTTCCGCGGGACTGGAATTTTGCACCGCAAGTAACCAAGATAGGTCAGATTCGGCCTGGCCAGGTTGCTACCATCATCGGTCTGGTCGAGTCAGTAGACTACCAGAGCTATCGCCAGAAACCTTTATTCGAAGCTATAATTAGCGATGAAACAGGGGTCTGCAGGATTGTGTGGTTCCACGGTGGTTATCTCCGTAGTAAATTGAAACCTGGTCAGCTAATTTCAGCTTCAGGCAAGGTCGATTTATATAAGCATCAGTTGCAGATGACCAACCCAAAGTTTACCCTCGCGCAAGTGGGGGTCGAATACTTTAGTGGTGGTGTATATCCAGCAAGCAGCCAGTTGAGCAGTTCTCAAATTAAAAGAATAATCCAGCCTTTGCTTGATAATTTGGCTGAATTTATCTCTGAGTTTTATGACCGAGATTTTCTCGAAGAAGCAAATCTGATTGAACGCTGTGTCGCCTTTGCCTGGATACATAATCCAGCGGACGAAAAAAAACTCGCCCGGGCAAAACGCAGGCTAAAATTTGATGAGTTGTTTTTGATGCAACTTGGGTTGACACTTCGCAGGTATAGAAAGCAACATTTTTCGAAGGCTTCTCCTTGTATTTATAATGATGAAATCGACCGGCGAATCAGAAGGCGTTTTCCATTTTTGCTCACCGAGGACCAGAATGCCTGCATCGCCGAGATTGTTGCGGATATGGAAAGCTCAAAGCCGATGAATCGACTCTTGCAGGGAGATGTGGGGTCGGGTAAAACGGTTGTGGCGCTTTACGCAGCTCTGTTAGCTGTTGCTAACAAGACTCAAGTGGCTATTATGGCACCAACCGAGATTTTAGCTGCTCAGCATTTTATAAGTATGGAAAGATACTTGAAGAATAGCAGGGTAAAGAGGGTTTTATTAACCGGAGGATTGACCGGCAAAAAAAGGACGCAGCTTCTTTCTCAGATAAAACGTGGAGCCATTGATATTGTCGTAGGAACGGTGGCTTTGCTGCAAAAAGATGTGGAATTTGACAGGCTCGGGCTGGTGGTGATTGACGAGCAACATAAATTCGGCGTACATCAGCGAGCACAACTGCGAGGATCGAGTATCGAGAATCGAGGATCGAGTCCGCATTACCTGGTTATGACAGCCACGCCTATTCCCCGAACGTTGGCTATGACTGCGTTTGGGGATTTGGATATTTCTGTGATCAGGCACTGCCCGCCCGGCAGAGGCACCGTTATTACACGCTGGGTCGATCGGCATAATCGCCAGAAGGCATATCAGTTTATTCGTGAGCGTCTAAAAGCAAAGAAACAAGCATATTTTGTGTATCCACGAATTGCCCCGATAGAGGAAGATAGCGATGTAAAGGCAGCTACTGAAGGATGGAGAAATCTTTCCACGCTGGTTTTTCCGGAATTTACAGTTGAGCTTCTACACGGCCAGATGCCCTCTGCAAAAAAGCATCAAGTAATGACTGACTTCAGAAAGGGCAAAATTGACGTGTTAGTTTCTACTATAGTTGTAGAGGTGGGCGTTGATGTCCCGAATGCGACAATAATGGTTATAGAAGGAGCGGATAGATTCGGCCTGGCACAACTGCATCAGTTGAGAGGACGGATTGGAAGAGGGGCAGCCAAATCCTATTGCCTTTTGTTTGCCCAGACCGACAACGAAGTAGCAAGAAGTCGGCTTGAGGTAATGACCAGGTGCAATGATGGATTTGAGATAGCCGAGCAGGATTTGCGGCTGCGCGGGCCGGGAGAACTGTTCAGCAGCCGACAGCATGGACTGCCGGATTTGAAAATTGCCAATATCATTGACGATTTTGACCTGCTGGTTTTGGCCAGAAAAAAAACCTTCGAATTAGCTTCACAAGATCCGATGTTGACGAAGCTGGAGCACAAAAGTATTCGTCTGGCTCTGTTAGCTAAGTTCGGTGATTCATTAGGCTTAGCAGATGTCGGCTGATTGTCAATTGACAAGAGCATAGGCATAAGACAAAATATAAAATTCGTTGCGGTGTCAAAATAAGTTAGGATTTATAGAGAGACCGGTATGCACGTGGTAATAGTGGGGTGTGGTAGGGTTGGTTCAGAGTTAGCCAAACTATTAGCCAACGAAGGTCACAATGTCGTGATTATCGATAAGAACCCTGTCTCTTTTGAACGTCTGGGAGGCACATTCAACGGCCTGACCGTGGTAGGCAATGGCTATGACTTGAGTCTGTTAAAACAGGCGGGTATTGAAAAAGCAGATGCCTTCTGTGCGGTAACCAATGGAGATAATACTAATCTGGTTTCGGCACAAGTAGCAAAAAAAATCTTTAATGTGCCCAAGGTTATTGCCCGTGTTTATGACCCATACCGTGCGCATATCTACTCTGTTTTGGGTTTAGATATTATTAGTGGGACTATACTTTTTGCTGCGATGCTTAGAGATAAGATTATTGAAAGCCGGTTTTCAAGTTACTTGATTGAGACCAAGGAGCTGGGAGTCATTGAGATAGAGGTGAAGAACGATTTGGTCGGTAAAACCGTTCGGCAGATAAATGTCCGCGGCGAATTCCTGGTAGTGGCAATAAGAAGATTGGATGGCGTGCTCATCCCAGACCCCGAAACTGTTTTAAAAAACAAGGATACCTTGATGGCTGTGGTGAAGGTGGCAAGCTTAGGCAAGATAAGGGATAAATTTGGTTTATAAATTGGGGTAGCTTTGTAGAAAAGACTCTCTGTCATTTCGACCGAAGCGTCCCTTAGGGACGCGAAGTGGAGAAATCTACTTACAAAGCAGATTTCTCGACTCGCCTTCGGCTCGCTCGAAATGACAAATACTGTGTTTTCTATAAAGCAAATTGAGGTAGGATATGTATATTGTAATTGTAGGTGCGGGTAAAGTGGGTTATTTTTTAGCCAAACGGCTCTGCCAGGGTAAGCACAGCGTCAGCATCGTTGAGAAAGATAAAACTATCTGCGAGGAGATAGCCAAGGAATTGGAAGTTCTGGTAGTTAGAGGAGACGGCTGTGACCCCTACATTTTAGAACAAGCTGGCGCAGGCAGAGCAGATGTGGTAGCTGCAGTTACAGGAGATGACGAAGACAACATCATTATTTGTCAATTGGCTAAAGAACGCTTTGGCGTAGCACGCACAGTGGGCCGGGTGAATAACCCGCAGAATGAACATACCTTCGCTGAATTAGGGGTGGATGTCCCTACCAGTTCTACCGAGATTATTGCCAAGATTATTGAGGAGGAGGTTTCCCTTTCGGATTTTGTTTCTCTTTTGAGTTTCAAACGGGGAAAACTGGCGATTGTGCGCGTGGATTTGCCAGAAGAGTCGCCTGTGATAGATAAGCAGGTAAAGGACATTCAATGGCCAGAAGATTCGGTATTACTTTCCATAGTAAGAAAGGAAGACGTAATTGTCCCCAAAGGTAATACTATCCTGAAGGCTGGCGATGATGTAATCGCGCTTACTACGGTCGGCAATGAGTCACAACTGTCAAATTTATTAGCTGGTAAAGTATGAAGATAAAATCCTTCTATAATGCTGTCTTTGGTATTGCCACGGAAATTCTTTACGCCCTAACAATAATATTGATGGCATTTTTGATTTGCATTGCGGCGTATTTTTTAAAACTATGATTCTTAAGCCCCAACTCCAAGACCTCAAAAATATTGGGTACTATTCAGGTAAGATTATTATCGGCATAGGCCTGACGATGTTGGCCCCTGCCATTATTGGCCTGCTATTTTCGGAGATAAATCCTGCCTTGGACTTTTTAATCGCTACAGAGATTACCTTGATTATCGGCTTAATTTTGACCAAATTATGCTTTACAGAAAAAGACCTAAACTGGATGCAGGGAATGGTTGTGGTTTCGCTTTCTTGGCTTGCAGCGATGCTGATAGGAGCGATACCATTATATCTGAGCGGGCACTGGGGCTCTTATTTGGATGCCTGCTTTGAAGTAATGTCAGGGCTTACAACAACAGGCCTGACGCTTGTGCAGAACCTCGACCACCTCTCTCATGCTCACAACCTATGGCGGCACTTCGCCCCGTTCATTGGCGGCCAGGGAATCGTGGTTATTGCGCTTTGTTTTTTTGTGAAAGGAGTATCCGGAGCGTTTAAGATGTACGTGAGCGAGGCACGTGATGAAAGATTGTTACCCAATGTAATTCACACCTCTCGGTTCATCTGGTTAATAAGTATTGTTTACCTAATCTTAAGTACACTGGCACTGGGAATAGTCGGTATTGCTAATGGAATGAAACCCATCAATGCATTTTTTCACGGCGCATGCATCTTTATGGCAGCTTTCGACACGGCAGGGTTTGCGCCTCAATCACAAAACATACTCTATTATCATAGCCTGCTTTTTGAAGTTATCACCATTGTCATTATGCTCTTGGGAGCAATGAACTTTAATTTACATTATCATATTTGGACAGGGAACCGTCGAGAAATATGGAAGAATATCGAGACCCGCATGTTATGTATCACTATAGTTGTTATATTCCTGATTACGCTGATCGGATTAAATCAAGTCAGCAGTTACCCGCGCGCACTTATTATGTTCCGTAAAGGATTTTATCAGGTGATTTCCGCCCATACTACTACAGGGTATATGACTATTTACGCGCGGCAATTTATCAACGACTGGGGGGCTCTGGCGCTTGCAGGGTTAATATGTGCTATGGCCTTTGGAGGTGGTAGCTGTTCCACTGCGGGGGGAATAAAGATGTTGCGCCTGGGCATTATCGTAAAAGCGCTCCAGCAAGATTTAAAGAGGATAATCTTGCCGGAGCGAGCCGTCATAGAGCAGAAACTACACCACCTTAAAGAATTATTTTTAGAAGATAAACAGGTAAGAGCAGCACTATTAATTACGTTAGCCTATTTAACGTTATATGGCGTGGGTGCATTGGTGGGCATGTTCTACGGATACCCCTTTTTAGACTCGTTGTTTGAGTCAACCTCAGCGGCAGCGAACGTAGGATTATCGTGCGGAATTACAACACCAAGTATGCCGGCTGGGTTAAAGCTTACCTACATTGCACAGATGTGGGTTGGCAGATTGGAGTTTATGTCGGTGTTCACCTTAATCGGATTTTTCATTGCAGCAATTAAAGGAAGATAATGAAAACAGCTATCAGCTTAATATTTTTCTGTTGGACAGCCTGCTATGCACAGCCTCTTTCCAGTACAGAATTAATTAATAATGCTAAGGAGTATGACGGAAAAGCCGTTGTCTATGCTGGTGAGGTAATCGGCGATGTAATGGTGCGAGGAGACTTTGCCTGGATAAATTTGAATGATGGTGAGAACGCCATCGGCATTTGGCTGGATAAAGAGTCAGTTAAAGAAATTCAATTTACCGGCAGTTACAAGGCTAAGGGTGACCAGTTTGAGATTACCGGAGTTTTTCACCGTAGTTGCACCCAACACGGCGGAGACCTGGATATACACGCTCAAGACATACGTAAGATAAGTCCAGGAAAATTGGTTAAAGAAAAGTTACATACGGGTAAAAGAAATTTTACCATTATATTATTGGGGATATTACTTCTTGTGTTGATATTTGTACGCCGTCGAGGCGGCAGACCAAGCCAGCTTCGGCGACCTGCAAAACTACCGCAGGAATAAAGAATTCCGCAGGGCACAAATAGGCAGGCTAAATATTTAGCCCCGCGTTCCTTCGACCTTGTTCAGGACAGGTTTACGTGGGGTTTTTCGTCCTTAAAATGACATTAAAAAATGTTTGAAAAAAAATCTAATATGTCCCAAGATTTTTCTTGAACTATTATCGCAAATATGCGATATTATATATAGGCGGCAAGGATGCCAAAAACAAAGGTCATTATATACAAAAATGAAGATGGCTCAGTTCCATTAATCGACTGGCTTAAAAAACAATCTCAAAAGGTTCAGGACAAATGTACCGGGATTATTGAATTGCTTTCTGCCCGTGGTTACGAACTGAGACGACCGTATGCGGATTACCTTAATGAAGGAATTTACGAGCTTCGACCTACGGTTAAACGTGTAAATTATAGAATATTGTACTGCTTTGTAGGAAAAAATATTGTGCTTCTCACTAATGGCTTGGTCAAAATTGATAAAATTCCCAAGCGTGAGATAAAAAAGGCAATTGAGTTTCGAAACAAATTCATTCAAAATCCCAATTTGCATAGTTATATGATGAAAGACTGATTATGGGTAAGAAAAATAGAACTACAACCGATGCGGTAAAAATACTGCATAAAACTTTTATTAAAGATGACCCTAAGAGGCTTGCTTCTTTGGAGAAGGAACGCGAAAAACTACAAATAGCAGGCCAGATTTACAATCTTCGAACGCAGGCAGGTTTGAGCCAGGCCCAATTAGCAAAATTAGTAGGGACAACTCAATCTGTGATAAGCCGGCTGGAAGATGCGGATTATAATGGCCATAGCTTAAATATGCTCAACCGCATTGCAAGAGCACTCCACTGCAGGGTTGAAGTTCGTGTTGTGCCTGAAAAAGTAGCAGCTAAACGTGTATAGACAGTCGCGGTCTTGGACGACGACCTGGCGAAACTGTCACAGGAGTAAAGCTGACGAAATTAAATGATGCGCAGCTTGAGCAGAATCAGCAAATGTGATAGAATCCAACCAGAGGCGTATATTTATGAAAGAGCTTACTACAGAATTACTCGACGAAATTATCAAGCGATTAGCTGAGTCAATACACCCGGAAAGGATTTATCTTTTTGGCTCACACGCTACGGGAAATGCTGACCAAGATAGCGATATCGACCTGCTGATAGTCATTCCAGATACTAGTCAACCGTGTCACGACTTAGCCTTGAAAGGCAGAGCAAGTCTATGGGGACTGGAAATTCCGGTAGATTTGATTGTCTGTACTGAGTCACAGTTCAAAAGATATGGCAATGTAAAAAACACAGTTATGAACGAAGCTCTTTACCAGGGCAGGCTGGTATATGGATCCTAAACTTGAGATGACAAAGCAGTGGATATTTCTTGCCGATGACGATTTGCGTCTTGCTCAGTTTATACTCGATGATGACGACCCTATTTGCTGGGCGTCTGCCTTTCACTCACAGCAATGTGCTGAAAAAGCCTTGAAGGCTTTTCTCACTTTCCACGACATTCGCGCAAAGAAAACCCACGAGATAGATTATTTGCTTGAACTTTGTTGCCGGGTAAATCCTGGATTCGAGCAGTTCAAACAAACCGCAGGTAAGTTAACTGAATACGCGGTTGATTCTCGATATCCGGCCCCAAGTCACTATGCAAGCAAAGAAGATGCTAAATATGCAATTGAGATTGCCCGCAGCATCTATGAGTTCGTGCTTAAATCATTGCCAGACCTGGAAAAACTGCCGCAGGAATAAAAACATCACCATGTCATTCCTGCGCAAGCAGGAATCCAGATTAAATGGATTAGTTTAATCTGAAAGGTCAAATTTAATGCCGAAAAGAAAAATACATTTCATAGGTTTTTTAACTAATTGTGATGAATCTGTTTTGAAAGTGAAGTTGGGACATGGATTTAAGCTGAAAAAGATGCAATATCAAGAGGTACACAAATGGTTTTACGACTTAGATAAATATTTCACAGGTTTTGGCAGTGGAATTTTAAATCTATGGACTTGTCTCGATGTATCTACGCAGAGTATTTATTGCATTACTAATTCATTTACTTGCGATGTCAATGCACGAAACCTCCGCAAAGGCTTGGAGCTTCATAATAAGCTTCATGATACAGCCGGTCGGTTTGATAAAGAACTTATCGATGGTTATTTGATCCCTAAAATATGCCTAATGAGATTGTTTAAGGAGGGAAATATATATCTGCTGTCACATTATTATCTCGCATACAGCAAATCGAGGCCGATTTTTAACAGAACGATGCTGGAGCTATCTTACCGCCCGCAAATTAAGTGGTCAATAAAAGATGCAGAAATTCAACAGTTAAATAGGTTTATTCGAGATGTACGAATACCTTTTAGCAAACCTTTCTTACAATTGGCATTTGAAGCGTTTGAACTATCTTATAAAATACCCGATTCTGGTTTAGCCTTTTTATCTTTGATGATAGCTCTTGAGTTAATGTTTACGAAAGAAAGAGAAGGACTTAGCTACGCCCTTGCGAGAAATACGGCGGTTCTTTTAGGAGGAACCGAGGAGGAAGCTAATTTTATTTTCCACGACATCAAAAACTTTTGTCGTAAACGAGGTGGTCTTGTTCACGCCGGAGAAAGAAGGAAAATTAAGCCCGAAGATGTGCTAAAATTACGGGATTATGTTAGGAAAGCAATCAAAGAAATAAATGCTATAGGTAAAGATAAGAAAGAGATTTTAGAAATATTGAAAGCATGTGGTTTTAGTCAAAGATCATGGAAACATTAGAATGGATTCCCGCCTTCGCGGGAATGACAAATCCGGATCAGACTTTTCGATATTTTCTCAGCAACTCGAGCAGGTTCTGCATATCTTCAGGCAAGGGGGCTTCGAATTTCATCATTTCACCTGTGGTTGGGTGTTTAAATTCGAGCGTTGAGGCGTGAAGGGCAACCCGGTTGATGATAGGTTCCTGCGGGACGGGTTTGGTATCAGCTAACTGCCATTGGTAAACGAGCTTTCCGCCATACATATCATCTGCAACGATGGGGTGTTTCATATACGACAGATGCACCCTTATCTGATGAGTTCGGCCGGTCCTGGGCATCAGCCGCAACAGAGAAAAACCACGAAATTCCTCCAAAACCTCGTAAAAAGTAATTGCTTCTCTGCCGATTTCTGGCCTGATGGCATATCTCTCTCTGATTCTTGGGTGGATGCCCAGCGGTGCGCTTACGCGGTCTGCTGTTAGCTGGGGCGTGCCGTGGACAATCGCCAGATAGGTCTTTTTGACCTGTCGGCGTTCGAATTGCTTGGCTACCTTCCATTGCGCGATGTCATTTTTCGTAGCGACCATAACGCCGGTAGTATCTTTGTCCAGCCTATGGACGATCCCAGGCCGATATGGGCCAAGGCCGCTGGAAAGTTGCTCGCAATAATATGCAAGGGCATTTACAAGTGTGCCGTGGGTGTTGCCACGAGCCGGATGGACAATCATATCAGCAGGTTTATTGATAACAATCAGATCGGAATCTTCGTAGATAATATTCAATGGGATGTTTTCCGGCGGAATTTCATCGCTTGGCGGTTCCGGAAATGTCAAATCAATCACATCAGCGTGACTTAACTTAAAGCTGGGTTTGACGGCTTTGCCATTGACCCGAACATTGCCGGTTTTTATTGCATCCTGGATGAAACGTCTGCTGAGGTCTTTGAATCGGCTGTGCAGGTATTTATCGAGCCTGCGTTCTTTGATGGAAACTCCGACATGAAGCGTAGATGGCTTATATCTGGTATCTGGCATCTGGTTTGAAATTTAGAATGTAGAATTTAGAAAATTCAATTCTCTACTCTCAATTCTGATTTATATCGGTCGGCAGATTGATATCAACAGGTATTATCTCGACCGGCGGTTTTTCAGCAGCCCCCGTTTCTGCTTTCGTGGGAAGCACGGGGGCAGATGGCTTAAATACGATCTGTGTCTTGTAATCAGCCATTGTCTGCAGGCGCTGCTCTGCCGCGGCTTTAGCTATAGTGCCTTCAAAATTAGGGTCTGTGGTGATATCGCGATAAATTTGTTGCGCCTTTTCGAAGTTGCCCAGTTCCTCTTCACATATTCCCAGGCCGAATTTAGCAATAGCCTGCAGCGATGGATTGGGTGCCCGCCTCAGGTGGATCTGGAGCGCTTCGGTGTAACTGGCCTTTGCCTGCTCTATCTGCGTCGTTAAATCCTGTTTGTTTACAGTTCCTGGACGGTAATGCAGTTCCGTCCGCAGGGCTTCTGCTTGCTTAATAAGTGCTAAAGCAGCCATCTGGCCATTATTGGCATTTTCAGAGAAGATTTTGAGCCTGTCAGCGGGTCCGCCTCGCTGAACGAGTACGTATGAAAGGTCTTTTCCCTGGGCTTGGGCACTGAGTATTTGCATTTTGCTGCCCATAAGCTGGCTGATAAGACCTGTAAGCTCGATTTGTTTTTGAACCGCTACCTTTTTACTGTAGGTTTTCCAGATGTATAAGCCCACGACCACAACAATCGCTGCTGATACGGCAATAATCGCTGTGCGATTTTCCTTGGCCCATTGTGGCAGGTTGCCTATCCAATCGGCCAATTCGTTAGTTTTTAGTTCGTGACGATGCTCAGATTTCATTTCTTTCTCCGGCCTTCTATTTCGGTTATTGCCCGTCCTGATTTAAACTAATATTATAGCAAAATCTCTTTTATCTTGCAATGAACCTGCTCATCGGTTAAAATAATTAAGAACCAGTTGAAAGGGCATAAATGTTCAAAATACAAACAAAAATAGAAAAACAAAAGAGCAAAATCTTCTACTTTTTGGTTTTTACTTTTTACCTTTCTCTGGTTTTTGGTGAGCTTCTATGTAAGGCTGGTGAGCAGCCGGATAAAACAGGGGCCAGGACTGAGACTCGACTTGGCAGGGGCGTACTTGAGGGCGTTTGGGACCCAGCTAAATATATCAGCATTGACGAGATTGCCCCTGGAATGGAGGCCTATTGTCTTACTTGCTTTAAGGGCACCGAGGTTGAAAAATTCACTCTGGATGTTCTAAGTGTGGTGCGTAATATAGAGCCGGGCCGAGATGCGATTATAGTGCAAAGTACAGACCAGCGTTTTATCCGCACCGGTCCTGTGGCTGGCTGTAGCGGCTCACCGGTCTATATCAATGGTCGGCTGGCAGGAGCGATAGCTTTCGCATGGTTTTTCAGTAAGGACCCGCTTTACGGCGTCACGCCTATCGAGGAAATGCTCAGAGTAGGAACGAGGGACGAGAGACGAGGGACGAGAGACGAGAGACGGACGTTTGATTTTTCCAAGCCGATCAATTTCGCCGAAATTGACAAGCAACTTTTGCACAAAGATTCGAAATTCTCACCATCCAGCTTCAAACATTTGCCATGCCCTGTGATCGTTTCTGGTTTGTCGGCTAAGGCTTACGAACAGTTGGATGCTTTGGTTGAGCCTTTCGGACTTATGGCTGTTTCTGGTATCGGCGGCAGCGTAGATGTCAAAAAAGCCCAGGACGTACAATTGGCCCCAGGTGCGGTTCTTACCGTGCCGTTAGTAGCTGGTGATATGACAATATTCGTGCTCGGCACAGCAACCGAGGTTGTCAGCGATAAGGTTTACGGCTTCGGGCACAGCTTTCTCGGTTACGGTCTGGTAGATTTACCAATGGCTACAGGGCAGGTTCATACTGTGGTATCAAGTTTGTCTCGTTCTTTCAAGCTAGGCAGCGTGGGGCAAATAGTTGGTGCATTAACGGTTGATGAGTCAACAGCGGTATTCGGACAAATCGGCGCAAAGCCGCAGATGATACCACTGACGATAAAAGTGGACCGTTATAATGACACCGAGTCCCGAGTATTTAACTGCCAGGTCGTTCACAATCGGCTGCTTACACCAGTGCTGCTTCGTGTAGCTATGTATGGGGCGGCATTTCACCTGGGCGATTTCCCGCCGGACCATATGATTGAATACAAAGTAGCTATCGGCATAGAAGGCTCCGAGTCGATTAGCTTTAAAAATGTCTCTACCGGGCTGGGTGTGACTGAGCTGGCAAGTGAAAGTGTCGGCTCGATCGCGCTGCTGATGAATAATCCGTTCAAAGAAGTTGATATAGAATCGATTGATTTTGATATTCGCATCGCACCGAAGAATATTGTTTCACATATATGGTCGGTCGATTTGTCTGATTCAACGGTCAAAGCTGGTCAAGAAGTCGATATTTCTGTGGTTGTGGAATCTTTCTTGGCAGAAAAGAAAAAATACCAGTTTAGCTTGAGGGTACCGCAGCAATTGAGTCCTGGAAGATATGATTTGATGGTGCTCGGCTCGTACGAATATGAGCAGTTTCTTCTCAAAGTCGTTCCATACAGGTTCATTGCGCAAGATATGGCCAGTTTGGTTAAGGCGTTGAATGATGCTTTGGGATTCGAGCGTGACAAATTGTATTGTCTTTTGGTTTTGCCGCCCGGCGGCGTGGCAGTAGAAAGAGCTGAGCTTCCCGATTTGCCGGCGACAAAGACGCTTCTGTTGCAGAATGCCAACAGGACGCTGAGAGCTCAGCCGTTCCCACATTGGCTTGAAAAAAGCACCAGAACAGACACGGTGGTGGCCGACAAAAAAATTATGCATATAACGGTAGAGAAATAGTGAAAGAGGAAATCAGGACATCAGGGTATCAGGGTGCAGGTTATCAGGACATCAGAATATCAGGAAAATTTTCTCTCTGATAATCTGGTACCCTGATACCTACTACCTGATATCCTGGTACTCTGATAACCTGACATAGGAGTTATTATGACAGATAAAAGAGCATTTGCGATTTGTTTACTTATTAGCAGCACACTACTGATGACTTTTCCGCCAGCGGCGGATCAGGGCTGGGCGGTTAGCAGCAAGATTACACGCCATGCCACAAGTAGCGATTTGCTCAAGGGCGAAACCCATGATGTTGTCATCGGCTCCCGAGGCACGATTCAACTTGGACGAGCATCGGAAGTGCTGGTTGAAAAATTTGAGGATGTCTGGTCGATAAACAGTATTGTTGTAAGCGGGGGTATGGTCTACCTTGGCAGCAGCCCTAATGGGGGTATTTATAAATACAGCCTCGGCAAACTGACAAAGATTTACCCGCTGGAAGACAAAAAACCGGCAACCGGGAAAACAGAAAACTTAGCAGCCCAGGTGAACGAGCCTACAGATGCCAATACAGTCGAGGCTGAGCAGTATTTAGCCAACGAACATATTTTTGCGATGGCCACTGATGTGGCCGGCAGACTCTTAGCAGGTATAAGTGGTGAAAAATGCAAATTATGCAGGTTCGAAGCGGGTGCGCCTTCGCGGATGGAGACCATCTTTGAGCCCAACGATGCCAAGTATATCTTTGCCATAGCCACCGATGATGCAGGTAATATTTATTTAGGCACAGGACCGGAAGGTAAAGTCTACCAGCTCGACCCGCTCGGTAAAAAGGCACAGCTTATTTACCATAGCCGGGACAAAAACATACTTTCACTGGCCATTGCGCAGGACGGCTTTATTTACGCCGGAAGTGACGACCGAGGATTGGTATACAAAATAGACCCTCGCAGTAAAACGGCAACGGTCTTGTATGATAGCGATCAGCCGGAAATTACTGCTCTGTTATCTACGGGGACTCGGTCCTCTGAAGATAGGCCTTTGTATGCCGCAGCGACCTCAGCTAAGATTGTGGAGGCTTCGGCAAAGTTTGCAGCCCAATTACCGATGGCAGGTCGTCCGGAAACGCCCTCGCAAGAGCCAGAAAGTGCCAGCGAAGGCTCGCGCAAGCTGCAAATCGCAAATACAAAAAAAAGAGATAGTGACGAGTCGGATGAAAGAAAAGCTCCGCCTCGTCCACCTGCCAAGCCGAGCAAGGCCAGTTGTGTGTATAAGATAACCAAGGATGGTTTCGTGACCGATATATTTAGTGAGACTGCGGTTTTCTTCTGCCTGGCGGAATCCGCCGAAGGAGAACTGCTGGTCGGGACCGGAAACGATGCCCAGCTTTTTGCCGTTGATCCAGTCTCGGAACAGCAAGCAATTATTTATGAGGATGAGCAGGCATCACAGATAACAGCGATAGTGGTGTCGGGCGACGTTGTGTATCTGGGGACAGCCAACCCTGCAAAGTTGATAAAGTTAAGCAAGGCTTTTGCCTCCGAAGGTACTTACGTTTCTGACCTTATTGATGCTGGCCAGCCCGCGAATTGGGGCAAGCTGCAAATCGAAGCTGATATTCCACAAGGCTGCAAGGTCTTGCTGGCATCTCGCAGCGGAAATGTTAAGGATGTGAACGACCCAACTTTTTCGGACTGGACGCAGCTTCTGGAAGTAACAGAACCAATACAACTAAGCTGCCCGCTTGGCAGGTTCTGTCAATATAAACTTGTGCTGCAAAGCCAAGACGGACACAGAACGCCGCTTATAAGAGAGATTGCTGTTGCCAGCACCGTGCCAAATTTGGCGCCGAAGGTAGAATCAGTCACTGTCAGCCGAATCGATGCAGCCGGCAAAGCAGGAATATTCAAAATCAGCTATAAGGCTAAAGACGACAACGGCGATAAACTGATTTATAAGATTGATTTTAGAAAGGCCGGAAGGACAACCTGGATTGAACTAAAAGACGAGCTGGAAGCAGATACCTTCGAATGGGACGGAAGAACTGTTGAAGATGGCCGATATGAATTCAGGGTAATCGCAAGCGATGAAAGAAGCAATACCACCACCACTAAATTGACCGGCAGTAGAATAAGCGATCCGGTAGTAGTTGATAATACCGGGCCGATTATTAAAACACATTCCATCGAGAAAAATGGCAAGACCATAACGCTAAAGCTGCAAGTTTACGATGAGCTAAGCGCGATCGGCCAGTTGCACTATACCATTGATAGTAATGCCGAGTGGAAAGGTGCTCTGCCGGATGACTTAGTCTATGATACTACCGATGAGAATTTTACGATTGTGGTTGAAGATGTTCAGGCTGGTGAGCATATACTCACAGTTAGAATCAGTGACGATGTTGGCAATACAACATATAAAACTTTTGAGTTTAACGTTTCGGACGAGTAGGAGAGTGAACCCCGCAATAAATTGCGGGGCTAAATATTTAGCCCCCAAATTTATTTGGGGGTTTTAACATTATTGTGCGATATATTGAATTTGAAAAGGTCGTTAGGGCGGTCGAATCACTTTGTATAGCAGTTAACTATGAGCTGCCTGACGATGTTTTAGCAGCTCTTAAAAAAGCGGCCCAAAAAGAATCTCACCCGAGGGCGGCAAAAATATTGAATCAACTTATCGAAAATGCCCGCGCCGCTTCGCAGCAGAAAATACCATTGTGCCAGGATACCGGCCTGGCAGTAGTCTTTGTGGAGCAAGGCGCCGAGGTTGTGGTGAAACCCCGCGTAAAACGCGGACCCCACGTAAAACGTGGGGCTAAATATTTAGCCCCCGGTTTTACCGGGGGTTCACAATGTGGTTTTACCGCAGGTTTGTTTGATGCTATCAATGCCGCTGTTAAGGCGGGTTACGAAAAAGGGTATCTGCGAAAAAGCGTTGTCACTGACCCTCTAACAAGAAATTCGAAATTCGAAATTCGAAATTCGAAATTCCCGCCTTCGGCGGGCTATACACCTGCAATAATTCACCATGCGATTGTCTCTGGCGATGCCTTAACGCTGACCGTTATGGCCAAAGGTGCCGGCTGCGAAAACAAAAGCCAGTTCAAAATGTTCAAACCCACCGCTGAAAGAGGCGAACTGATAGATTGGATTGTGGATGTGGTAAGGACAGCCGGCGCCGATGCCTGTCCGCCTTTTATTGTTGGCGTAGGAATTGGCGGTGATTTTGAATTAAGCTGCCTGCTGAGTAAAAAGGCGCTGTTGCGGCTTCTTTCGTCACGAAACAGCGACGAATTTTACGCCAAGTTTGAGGCGGATTTACTTTGCAAGATTAACGCACTTGGCCTGGGTCCGCAGGGGCTTGGTGGTGATACTACTGCCTTAGCGGTTTTGGTAGAGACCGCACCGTGTCATATAGCATCACTGCCGGTAGCAGTGAATATTGAGTGCCATAGCCACAGGCACAAGACGGCAATCATCTGATAAGGATACCGGATTATTGAAATGGTTCTTTATGTGGCCAGCCGTATTTCTCGAATCGGCCAAACTCCATTTCTGAGTTGTCGGTTTGGTCCTCTTTTAGAGCTGAACGGACCTCCTCGACATGGGCATCCACAAATACTGCATTACATGTACCGCTATTTAACTTTCCAGTTGAGGTGCTATGGAAGGTGGCGAACCAGTCCCGACCGTCAGGACACAAGGCGTTGTCGTTGAGTACCCAATTGGCCTTCGGTGGTCTTGTCCACATATTCTCCTCGGCGAAGAAAAACACTTCGGCTTTGCTGCGTGTTACTTCTGAGAACTTGTAGACCCCGCCGCGCCCTTTAGAATCCGTGGCGGCTGAGCCGCCAGGGTCGCCGCTCTTGGCGCCCAGGTAGCTATTCATACTGTAACTATACACGGGAATAATAGGAATGGAGCGGTCGTGATTCTGATGCTTTTCGCCTTCGTACTTGGCCAGGACTTTGAACGACGGACATAAATGGACCTTCACGTTTTTCAGGTACGGCCAGAAAGGACCATCAGGGGGAAATCTCGGATCGTGCCACCGGCAGAAACGTTGATACCCAGACACAGGTTGCTCTGTCTTAACCAGGGACCTCCATGCAGAAGGATAGCGGCCATCATGGTCGTCTAAGTACATGGCCTGCGCCAGTCCATATTGACGAAGGTTGCCTCTGCATGTCATCTCCCTTGCCTGCTCCCTTACCCGTTGCAAAGCCGGCATCATTATCGCCATCAGTAAGGCGATGATGGCTATTACCACCAAAAGTTCAATTAGGGTAAATCCGCCGTCCGTGTGGCGGATAAAACCTGTCCGGTAAGTCGGGATATTGCATCTTATTTTAGTCAGAGTCATATATATTTGCTTTCGAGCTGTGCCTGTTTTAATCGTCTTTAAAATCTTTCATCCAGGGTGCTTCGATTTGCCAGTTGGGTGGCGGTGCGTTTATATCAAAGTTCTTGCCCCATTTGACTCGCCATAATCCCTTCAGCCAAACCTTTCTGGCAGTGTAATCCAAAAAGACGCTATTTATGCCTTGTTGATGTCGGTTGATGCAGTACCGGTTCATGCTATTTATATGAGGGTCGAACCGTTCACCATCATAGCTCGGGGGCGTATCGTCATTCTCCGGACCGCCGCACCAGAACCAGCAGTCCAGAAACAGCGGGATATTATTGCCTCCTTTGACATTGACGGTTCTCCAGTAATATTTCGCCGGTTGACCATAGAGTGGGTCTTCCCCGGGCACATAGATCCAGTTGTTGTCTCCATAGCTGCCCCACGTACCGGCTGGCTCGTCCTTACCGGCTGGCCGCGAGCTGGTCACACCAATCTTGCCCCAGGCCGTAAATGCGTCACCACCTACTTCGAGTGTGCCGGTGCCCCCGGGCGGGTAAACCGGGTTCTTAATCCTTGTCGCCATCGGGCAGACGCGTATCTTGGCATTGCGATAGTAGTAGTCGTACAGGACATTTATCCAACGGCCTGAAACGCTTGTGCGCCTGGGGAAAAAGCCGTTGTTGTCGTCCGTGTACATCGCAAAGATAGTGCCCCATTGCTTGAGGTTTGATAGGCAAACAGTGGCTTTTGCCTGTTTCTTTACCCGCTGAAGCGCCGGCATCAAAATGGCTACTAATAGCGCAATAATAGCAATTACTACCAAAAGCTCTATTAACGTAAACCCTATTCTCATTCGTTTATACATGGTTATACCTTATTTGATATCTTTTACTTTGTTTAGCCGTCGCTGGCACGGCGACGGTCAAACTTTCAAGCAACAGTTCCCTTTTATTATTCTTTAAAGTCTTTCATCCATGCTGCTTCGGTTTGCCAGTTGGGCGGAGGTGCTGTTACATCAAAGTTCTTGGCCCATTTGACGCGCCACAATTCCTTCAGCCAAATCTTTCTACCTGAGTAGTCCAAAAAAATGCCATTTATGGCTTGCTGATGTCGGTTGATGCAGAACCGGTTCATGGAATTCGTATGAGGCTCGAACCGTTCACCATCATAGCTTGGGACTGTATCATCGTTCTCCGGCCCACCGCAAAAGAACCAGCAGTCCATAAACAACGGGATGTTATGACCGCCCTTCACATTGACCGTTCCCCAGTAATATTTAGCTGACTGGCCATAAAGCGGATCCTGCCCGGGCACATAGACCCAGTGGTTGATTCCATAGCTGCCGTACGTGCCGACTGGCCCCCAGTATTCGTTTGTCGTCATACCGATCTTGCCCCAGGCCGTAAATGTGTCGCCACCTGCTGTAAGTGTGCTGCTGGCCCCGGCCGGATCCTTAATTCTTGTCGCCATCGGGCAGCAGCGAATCTTGTCAACCTTATAATAATAGTCGAACAGGACATTTATCCAACGACCGCCCGACTGCGTGCGTCTGGGAAAGAAGCCTTTATTATCGTCGGTATACATGGCGAAGATAGTGCCCCATTGCTTGAGGTTCGATAGGCAAACAACGGCTTTTGTCTGTTTCTTGACACGTTGCAGTGCCGGCATCAATATTGATATCAGTAATGCAATTATAGCAATCACTACCAAAAGCTCTATTAACGTAAATCCTATTCTCATTCGCTTATACATAATCATACCTCTCTTGATATTTTTAACTTTGTTTAGCCGTCGCCGGCACGGCGATGGCTAAGCGTTCAAGCAATCGTTCACTTTTATTATTCTTTGAAGTCTTTCATCCAGGGAGCTTCAGTTTCCCAGTTGGGAGGTGGAACAGTTATGTTAAACCTTTTGCTCCATTTGAGTCGCCACAGTTGTTTGAGCCAGATTTTTCTGACTGTGTAATCAAGAAAGACGCCGTTTATTGCCTGCTGGTGTCGGTCGATGCAAAAGCGGTTCATCGAATCTGCATCGCCATCCCATTTGTGTCCATCGAATTTCGGGGGTGTATCGGTATCATCTGGCCAGCCGCACCAGAACCAGCAATCCAGAAACATCGGTATATTAGAGCCGCCCTTGACGTTAGGAGTTCTCCAGAAAAACTCAGCCGGCTTTCCATAAAGTACCGACTGGCCACACACATAGACCCAGCCATTAATACCGTAGCTGCCGTACGTATTGAATATTCCGTACTCACCGCCCGGCCGCGAGCTGGTCACAGCTACCCTGCCCCAGGA